>Ga0209935_1000755_pt1 | contig 66878 bp, 87 predicted proteins | sample ThiBio_1000_plan_2_FD_183958 | JGI IMG/M metagenome (GOLD analysis project Ga0209935, IMG submission 183958) | Wastewater bioreactor microbial communities from Cape Town, South Africa - Thiocy_cont_1000_plan (SPAdes) | ecosystem: Engineered > Bioreactor > Thiocyanate-remediating >... | reverse complement strand
TCCATATTTGCTTGAGTCAAACTTCTTGCTATGGCATGAATCACATGACAACAGCATAAATGTATGAATGATAATAATCGTAATTGAACTTTATTGTATTTTCTTCCTATAACATTCCAACATCTCGCCAAATGAGTGTTAATATTTTCTCCGTTGAATGATTGAAGAATTGAATTCATTAAAGCTGCCGAGAAATCAATTACAAAAAAGGATGGAAGCACCAATTTCTTTTTGTAATTAGTTATCGCATGAGCCACGTCTCCTAAGAAATAACTAATACTTGGAACAGCATTATCGGTGAGAATCGAATGAGCAACTGGAATGTTATTAATTGGATCATCGCCAGTTTTAATAAGCATTGTGTAAAGTAATGGTGGACCTTGGTCTTTTAATCGGCCGATAACTCCGCTAGTCGCATCAATATGAACAAACGAATATGCTTCCTTTTTACAATATTCTACGTATAGATCGATTTGTTGTTCACAATATAAGTGGACACGAAACGGCATTTCACCGACAGCTTGAACATAACCTGGAAAAAGAAATAAAGACGTTCAAATTTTTTTTTCGATATCGGTTACAACACCTTCTATGTTAGTCGAGTCAGTATCTGCCGCTCGAAAAAAGGAAGCCAACATTCGGCAATCACGAAATATATCTTCGTCAAGTCGATGTAATTTACGCTGATCATATCCTGCTTTTTTAAGAATTTTTACTGTATTCACTTCACTTTCATTCCCATCCGCGAGGAGTCTTTCATCAGCAGCATCTAAACGCTCTCTTGCAACTGCACTAGGACCAATCAGGTTCACCCGTTCTCCTAAAATATACAAAGAATAATTATGTGATTCTATAATATAGACAATATAAGACATCCTTACCAACACGACGACGTTCTTCACCTGTGAGATGACGGAACATTTTTTCCTTCTGACGATCATGATTGACCTCGCCTGATATTTCAACACGAAACATAGGTGATGAACCTATTTCCACATTCTCTTTGAGCATAACTTTGATGTTTCTCTTGCAATTGGAGTTTGTACAACAAGCTTTAAACCAAAAAAAATCATTTGCCTGCTTTCGTTCTCCTTTTTTAATATGTTTATCGAGAACACGTAACGCACAAGTAATGTTTAATTCATTCTTAAGTTTCTCCAAGAAAGTTTTTGGCCATTCATCCTTCATTTTGTTGTCTTTATAGCTGTAAGCTTGACGCCACTGTTCAGCTGTTAAAATAAATGACGCTTCATACACTTCTGAAGTACTGTTGTTTTCGGCGCATTTTTTTTATTGGTACGTGTCTTTGGACTTGGACGTTGTGGCAACGGTATCGAAGTTTCAGGATTTAATTGTAAATTGTTGCAGCCATGGCCGTTATTATCATTTGATGCGGATACGTGCACACCTTGTTCATTGAGTGCATTTCGAATAAGTCCTTCAAGTTCTTCTTTATGCCGATAAAAGAAATTATATAAAGAATGGCAAACTTCTTCAGTGCCGTCAAGACCAAGCTCCTGCGAGACGTCGCTCCAAAACGAAGTTGGTCTTTCGCTCCTTCTATTAAGACGCCATGATTCGTCTTTGAGGTTTCTGAATCGATTTCCGAGAGACGCAAACGCCATAGCAATTCGATTTGTTCCAATTCTAGCCAGAAGAGGACTACTTTTCTTCTTTGATTTAGGCATCGTTCTGTTCTATAAAAAGAGAATAGAATCTTTCAAAAAACGTTTACCTGACTATATAAAACTGAATGTTATTGAATCGAGAGTAATTAAGATTTTGTTTAGCACGAACAATTATTTAGTTGAGTCTAAAGATGAGAGATTCTTCATTTTTTTCTTATTTATAGTTTCATTTGAAAATGTCTCAACCAATCATAATGGATACATAGACGGTCGAATTAAATACATCGACGCGATTCGCTTAGTATGTCATCTTCTCAAGCGTCAATTATCTCTGATTGCGATCGGCGAAACATTTCAATGATTCATCAATAGCGCTGATATAATCACATGTCAGATGGTGTATACTAAACGCTATCCTCAATCCACGCTTTTATTCTCAATATATAGATTATATCGTAAGTTTTATTTTATCTCAAAAATAAACGTCACCACCACAGGGCCCACTTTCATCAATTTCCCGAAAAACAAAAGCACTATCTCAACATAATGAGATGTTTGATGATATTCAAAGCACCCATTATTTCTCTCCTTGCGTCAAAACAACACATTTCCATAACAACATTATACAAAAAAGCAATTTACTTATCGAAAAATAAATCTTCAAGATTTTTCACGAAAAGTCATTTTCCGATTCTCTCTAAAAATGTTTAAAAAAATATTTTTAAAATAAAAATAATTTTTTTCATTAAAAATTAATTTTAAAAAATTATTAAAACTATTTCGAAAATAAAAAAATAATTTAATTTCATCGATAATAAATTTTTAAAATAAAAAATTTAAAATAAAAAATGTCTTTTTTCATTAAAAATTAATTTTAAAACATTCATCAATCAAAATTCGCGCTATTCACTAACACCATCAATGATGACTCATCGAAAGACAATGCATTATCCATTACAACATTTTTTTTCAAAACATATATGCCAAAGCATAATATGTTACTTGCTGATGGTACATCGAAAAATGATGAATAATATGTGAAATCGATAGTACTCTTCGAGATCTATCAGAATTTATTATTTATTTTTGAAATAAATTCGAAAAATAAAAAAAAATAAAATTTTAGGATTTTGACAGTTTTGACGGAATTTTTACCAATTTTTGAACCTTAGGATTGGTCCAAAGAGACCGATGAATAGTGGAATCGATGCAGCTTGACGAGCTCTATCAGAATCCATGATTAGTTGAGTTGTAACAAGCTTTGGGGCGAATCGCCGCTGAAAAAACTCGAATCTCCTGCTAAGATGACCTACGTGATGTTTTCTACTATCGGTTGGTGGTGATCAGTGGTTTTGACTGTTGAATTGAGAGATGTCGTATCCTGATAAAACTGACCAAGATGATGATTGGATGAATTAGAAGTGAAATACTGATTGGTTAACTTCGATGAATGTGTCATCGAGTCCATGTTTTTTTTTCGTCAGCTTTGTATTCTAATAGTTATTTTAATCAACTAATCTTTTCGTACGTTCTTCATGAATTTGTTATTTATTTACTTACTTACTTTTCATCTGTAGATATCGAATGTCACTTTTACGATCGAATCGTCGTCTATGGTCTTCGTTGATGATTGTTCGTCATGCAACTGAAGTACGCTCACGAAAACCGATTCAAACAGAAGCAAAACAACGTAAAAACACTGTCAATCCCGTGGCACAGGTGAAACAATTGGGTGACAAAGCCAAAGTATTTTCGAAGGAAAATTTGGAAGCAATCTATAATCGTTTTGATCCACTTGGAGAAGATACATCGAAAGATCCGGCATTTCTCGATGAATTAGTAACAGTTAAAAATCCTCTTCGAAATGTTACCTATTTAAATGACAATGATGTTCGATTTAGGTAATGAACGAATGATAAATAAACAAACAAAAAATTGGGCATTGTTTTTATAGTAATCGAATAATGAAAGCAAAAAATCGAACTGACCGTTATAAGAAAGGTTATATTCTACTCGAAGGCAAACGTCTTATTGCCGATGCGATACAAGCCGGTGGTGATCTATTAACTTTATTTGTTACTGATAAACAACTTTTAAATGTAGATCACAACTAATTGTCTCTCTCTTTCTTTCTTTTGCACAAGTCATTGTTTATTTAGACTATTGATTTTTCTACAACAGATTTGAATTTCAATGTTTATCAAATCTCGCCAAGTGCCTTTCGAACTTGGTCCGATGTGCAAACCAGTCAAGGTGTCATGGCGATATTTGCCATGCCTCGGCCAGATACGTGTTCGTTTGCCCAACGTGTGACCGTGCCAATAACTGTTATTTGTGATAATGTTCGTGATCCGGGCAATCTCGGTACGATTATTCGTACATGTGCTGCTGTTGGTTGTGATCGTTTAGTTGCGATGAAAGGTTGTGTAGATATTTGGGATCCGAAAGTGATTCGTTCGGGTATGGGCGGACATTTTCGTTTGCCAATTCTCAATGATATTGGTTGGGAAACGATTGCTAATCATTTGCCAGATAGTAGTCAAATCTTTCTTGCTGATCATAAATATTCATTTGGCGAAGAAAATTCAGTGTTAAACGATGATCCATCAAAGAAAATGTTCGAAGAAATGCTTGAAAAACGTAAACAAATCGGTAAACTCGAACAAGACCGATCGTATTCACCGGTAAACAATCGATTTTTACCATTATACAAAAAAATTCCCATCAATCATCAATCGATTTGGCAAGCTTTCTCGAATATAAAATCAACTGAACACACAACGATTATTATCGGTGGTGAAACCGAAGGCATTAGTCTTCAAGCTCGAAAGTTAACCATTGAATCGAATGGAAAAATCGTTTATATTCCATTGTTAAATGATGTTGAAAGTTTAAATGTTAGCATAGCATTGAGCGTTATTTTGTTTCAATTACGAAAATCTTATGAAGATCTCGTTGAAAAATCCTATTCGAACAAGAGCAAAGAATAATGAACAGTGTTTTGTTTTGTTTTCTAGATAAAGGAAAAACAAACCTAAATTCTTCTCGAAATCATGGGTGAAAATTTAACTGACGAAGAAAAAGCAACGATTGCTCGACGTTTTATTGCTCATGCACCACCGGGTGAATTCAATGAAGTTTTTAATGGTTAGATAAACGAAAGCAAAAAAGAAAAGAAATTGTGTGGGTGTTTTCTAGATGTTCGAACGTTATTGAATGATGATGGTTTAGTTCGACGATCAGTATCGAAGTAATAATACAAAGATTTGAGAAATTCAACGAACTCATCTGTTCTGTCTAGAGCTTTTGCTGAATATAATCGTGATCAATTTATTCCAACGAAAGTTCCGGGCATCGAAGAAGAATGTTTAATTACAGATGCGAATGATTTAGGTGACGGCCGATTCTACGATCCACGTAGTCATCAAAGTTTCAAGTAGAAATCTAAAGATTGAAAGAAAAATACGAAAGAATTGCGATTTAGATTTGATCATTTACGTCGTGAAGCGTCTGAACAACAACCTCATTCAGCCGATGAACTATCGGAACCATGGCGTGCAGCTTTCGAAAAAGAATTAACCGAATATATTAAAGAACGGTATACATATGGTGCTTCGACAGTTATTGGCGGCAGTGATGCTGATACAATTACATTGGCAGCATTCATTGAAAGTCATAAATATGAACCCAAAAATTTCTGGTAGAAAACTTTCGTTTGTTTGGAAGATGAAATTGTTCGTTTTTTCTTCTTCTTAGGAATGGACGATGGAGATCAAAATGGTCTTTAGCTTTCAGTCGAGGTCAAACCGAATGCGACTTAATTGGTCTTATCAAAGCTCAAGTATTTTGATCATTTCGATTTCTATTCATTCATTTGTAATTTCATCATCGATTGTTGTTTAGGTCCATTATTTCGAAGATGGAAACGTTCAATTAGTCAGTAGTAAAGATATAAACGAAAAGATTTCTATTCAAGTAAAATCTTTCTTTTCAAAAATATTTCTTATCATCGTCATCATCTAGGATGAAACAAGTACAGCAAAAGAAATCATTCGTATTATCCGTCAAGCTGAAGATAACTATCAAGTAAAATCATTTCGACTTGATAAATCAGAATTGTTGGTTTATTTTTCTAGCAAGCTGTCAATGAGAATTATCAAGTTATGTCCGATTCAACATTCAAAGCTTTACGTCGTCAATTGCCCATAACAAAAGCCAAAATCGATTGGACAAAAATCACAGCTTATAAAATTGGATCTGAACTTAAAAATGCTTAGAATTACAATCGAATCTCGTCGAACACATTCCATCATGGTGACAGTTCAATAATTTCTCTCTCTCTCTATCTCGTGCTTGTTCATTATACATTTCTTCTTCTTTTTTTAAATTTACTCTTCATTTTTATGATTGCAAACACACACACACATACATACATTATCACATATACATATTTACATATAAAAAGAATATATAAATATATATCTCCTATCTGATAGAAATGTCGATTCTCTGGTTATTTCAGTATTTTGTCATAAAATATCAAGAAGAATAACAATGCTCAATGGTGAACATAGTGATGGACCTGTTTCGGATACCTATTTGGATAATGTTATCAAACAATTAGAAATATCCGATGGGTCACAGCAGACATCATGCGTTCGGTATGTCAATTCGTCGAATAGGAAACTAAAAATCGAGACTGTTTTGTTTAGATCGGTGTTTGTTCGAAATGATGCTGGAACATTCCTTCGAAAGCTTGATGAACGAATTAAATTTTACGATGCTGAAATCGAAAAATTATGCAATGTTCAATATCAAAGTTTTGTTAATTCATTTCACGAATTATTACAAGTACGAAAAGATACAACTAGTATGAAGGTAATTCTTCACTGTTCTTTCTTTTTATTTTCTTCATTGATTCGATGATTTAAAAGAATGAACTCATGAAAAATAATGAAATGATGCAACGTGCTGGCCAAAGTTTAGCGAAGAAAACCGAATCATTAATTCGAGAATATCATCGACAGAGTAATATTCAACAAACAATCGATGTACTTTCTCAAGCATTTCCCGGTTGGAATACAAGATTCTTCTTCTTCTTCTTCTTCAATCGACTTTCCTTTTTTTCTATTTAGTTTTTGAAACCTATCGAAAACTGCAAGAATGTATGGAAGATAAACGGTAGACAGCATCGTTTTTCGTCTGTTTTTTTTTCTTCTATTGATTTCAATAGACTTTATCCAGCTTTGAAATTACTCGAACAATTAGAAACTAAACATCTCGTTCTTGTTAAAGAACATCGTTGGTCGGAGTTAATTCAACGAAATATTGCCAAATTTCGTGATCAAATTCGACATGAATCACACAATGAATTGAAGAATTTTCTTGAAAATGTTGCAACATACGCAGATAAAATAGGCAAAAGTGCATTTGCACAAGTAGAATCGCGTGTTTTTTTGTTCGCTGTCGAGATATTTATTTTCGTGTCTATAGGCTGCAGCACGTCTCGATATCGATCGTCGTTATTATCTTTTAACGGACGATCTTCGAGCGAAAGAATCAGCTGATGGTTCAGTTGATCTCGCTCTTATTAATATGAACATAACTGAATTAATCAATTTCTCATCGATCTACAAAAGTATCCATATTAATTTATTTCTCAATTGTAAAGAAGAATTTTCTAAACATTATCAACGTGAAAAACTCAAACAAGCTCCAGTTATTCTCGATGTGCCACCGAAAATGCACGAATCATTCGATGCATTTAAGAAATATCTTCAACGTGTAACTGGATTTTTCATTGTCGAAGATCACGTCATGAATACAACTGAAGGTTTAATTGATCAGAGATTTTATTATGAATTGTGTGAACATGCTACACGACAATTGCTAGCCGTACTTCGACGAGCAGTGGTTAGTAGAGAAACGATCTCATTCGAGAAAACCTTTTTGACTAATTATCTAACAGGCCTTTTGTTTGGAACCAGTTACTAACAAACAAGTAAAATTGAAAAGATGATTCACTTTTTTTGATTGCTGATTGTTATGAATCTACGTATCTTTGGAGGCGTATATTTATTCTTTGTTTTTTGATTTTAGTCGAAATCTTATAATCCTGATTTAATGCTCGATATGAAAATCGTTGTCGTACTCTTCTGTGCAGCTATTAAAGAATCAGGATTTCCTGTTACGCCTTTACTCGATGTTCTTATGGAATTAAGGTTGAATTTTATTATTTTCAAAAAATAAATTTATTCGTTTTTTTTGGCCTTCTAGAGAAAGTTATCAACAATTATTATTAGCTCAATGGTCGACGAAATTTAAAGAAATTCTTTCGACGGATAATTACACACCGATGATTATTGACGATGAAAATCAATACCAATTACTTCTTCGACAATTTCCATTGAAAATCGAAGCTATTGAACGAGTTTGTTTTGTTGACGAAATGAAAATTTCATTGAACAACTATTCTTTAGATGCCATTTCCTCGTACAGTTCCATACAGTGAATCCGTTCCGAAATTATTTCTCGAAATCAAAGAATTTGCAACTGTCTGCGCGAAATTTGCTAAAGGTCTCAATGTCAGGTAAATTCTTCGATTGAAATTTCCACAGAAGAATGTTTTTTATCCAGTAAAACCGAAATCGATGATATGATTCGTAAACCCACGAATTTATTATTAACAACATGTCTCAAACGATCACTTGTCGATCTCACAGGTGACGAATCCGATGTTCAATTAGCATTCTCTCAAGTAAATCGAACTTTTCTGCTCAAATCGAAATTTGAGCCCCGTTTTCTTTTTCTCAGCTTGTACAAATTTGTATAAACACTTTACATCTGGAAAATGCTATGCCGTATCTCGAAGATTACATCGTGGCTCTTGTTCAGTACGTTGAAATAAAACAAATTTTGATTACGATGACACGTTTTGTTAATCTAGTGGAGGTACAAAACAAATTGGCCTTCGTTTACAAGGTGCTTCGATGTTAAAAGACATTCGAAGTCTCGTCGAAGATCGAATTTACGATAAATTAAACGACAAAATCGATCAATGTTTAGATATTGGTAAATAAAAAAAAGGAATTTTGAATTCTTATTTATTCTTTCTTTCTTTCTTCAAGTTTCAATCGACTGGATGATGCAACAATCAGCGGGCGTTGCCAGTGATTATATAACGACTACCATTCGCTTTCTCGAAGATACATTTCGAGCATTCACAAATCTACCAGTAAGAATTTCGATAGTTTTCTTTTCGTTTGCGTTCTATTCTCTAAACTATTTTCTAGAAACAAGTAAGTCTAGGAAATTAAATTCTCACGAAAACATAAAGATTAATTACCATCCTTAACACACACACACACACACTCTCTCTCAATTATGTCTTTGTTTGGTTACAAATGTTGTTGTTTTTTTTCTAGACTCAATTGTCCCAAACAACATGTCTATCAGCGTGTAAACATATTGCATCGTCATTGATGGATAAACTTGTTAGTCAAGATGTCAAAGCTATATCAATGGGCGCACTCGATCAAATGAATCTAGATTTACTACAATGCGAAGTGTTCGCTTCGAAAATCAACATTCCCAATTTAGACAGTGAAACACTTATTCTTTGTTTTCAAGATCTACGTCAAGTAGAAAAAGAGAAAGAAAATCAACTGTAAACAATTATCTTGTTTTCTAGTTACTCGATCTTGTTATGGATAAACAATGGCAAGTTTTTATCGATCAATTTAACAATCCGAATTCACCATTTGCTCGTGTCAATCCGAACAATGCTCTTATTGTCGTTGAAAAGTATTGTTTTGATGAATATCGAAAAAAAATATATATGTGTTGTTCGATTTTAGATTAAGAGAAGGCTTGAAACGACCGTTATTCAAAGGTTTAAATCGACCAGCTAGCGAAAAAGAAAATATGAAAATCTTAGAAAACGTTTCACTCGCATTACGAAATTTAATCCTACAAAATTCTTAACAAAAAAGCCAATCGAATCAAATTTAATTCACATTTTTCTTCTTTCTTTTCTCTTCCGTGCAATTTTTGTTTGCGAAATAAAAAAAAAACGTCTCTTTATTCTATGTATATCTGTTTCATTTTTGTTTTATTTAATACATATAAACACACGCAAACAAATAGATTCATTTCGCAAATAAATCACCAGCACTCGGCAATGGTGCGACTTGTATTTGATTGACATCTTGGGGCATATTCTGTCGATGTTTTTCGATTTCATCGCCGATGGAATTCAGTTTGATGAGTTTGGCTTGATAGTCTTCGAGAAGTTTTTCTTCATATTCAATCTGACGATCTTGTGCTTGAACGTAACTTCGTAGCATCTTTGCAGTATAACGACGTGAACGTAGTTCGCTTTCTAAACGAAGATTGTACTCGTCGAGAAGACCGTGCGCCATTTGAACGAGCTTGTAGAGATCGGTAGCTTCTTGTTTATCACGAAGATTTTTTAATAGATTTGAATCACTGACTTCAATGGGAAGTGCAGCAATCTTTTCTCTGACCTAAAGAAGAAGAAGAAGAAGAAGAAAATTAGTTTTGAAAATGAGATTGTTTTACATCAGCGTCGGAAGATGGAGAATTTTCTAGTTCTTGTAACATTTTGACGAGTTCATCAACAACAGGCGTGGGAATTGGATTGATAGCTAAATCACGGCGAATTTCTTCGCGTAAGGATAATTTTCGTTTCGGTTTTCGTCGTCGTTTGGTATCGGTACGTTTTCGTTTGCCATGTCCATTCGTTTGATCATCGTCATCATCATCATCATCTTCTTCATCTTCTCCTCCTGCTCCTCCTCCTTCATCATCATCTGAATCTTTCTTCTTCAACTAAAATCCATTTTTTTCAAGAAAACAAAAAGCAAAAATTATCAATTTACTGCTGTCTCGTAATTTGTTCTGAGTAGTTTAATAGCATCCGCTTGATAGATTTGTCTTTCACTCCAGATTTGAATGATTCTTTTGACAGTTTTGTGAAGATTGGCATCGTCAACTTGACTAACAATGTGATGAACCGCTGACGGTAACATCGGAAGAAAATCTTTGACAAAATCACCACCTTTACGTTTGTCATGTTGAATAACATCGTTTGCCACGTAGAGAAAAGCTTTAAAAATGAAAATTAATTAACAAAAAAAAACAAAACACATGAATCAATTGATTCGAATTACCAATTTTACGATCCGGTGCTGCACTAACTAATTCCTTTGCCCAAACATGTACAATCGTTTGCGATTGACGACGATGATGCATTAGAAATAGTGATAATGTTTCGACACTCTGCTGCGATGTCGATAGTTCAGCAAAACGCTTGATTAATTGAGATTCACCGACCATTTTGTTTGACGATAGATGACAATTGTATTGTGCGTGTTTCTCCTGTCTGTCTATCTAATTTCTATTACTGTTTATTGGTCAATTCAATTTACAAATAAAAACTGTAATAGCGCAAGATTAGGACATCTATATTTAGCATTTCATATGATGATTTAAGAATGAATTTCTTCGTCATATTCAACGAATAAAAGCTGACAAATTTCGATTTTATTCGAGAATGACATCTATGCTGAAAGGATCAGCCAATTGACTCGCTTGCTATCGCCTCCAAACAGCTTTATTGTTTCGTTCGTTCTGCCAGCGGGGAAGAAGATAAGCAGAGTAAAGAACGAATTAGTCATATCACGAAAAAAAGTGTGTTTATTTCTAATTTTTTTTGGAGAACTTTCGATGACGTTTATCATGATTCGCCGATAAAACATTACCCCCATGCATTGCATACAGTGATCATATAAAAAAAACATCTACGTGACACAAAAATGTCTCTTGTTTTTTCTTTGCAATCATAGGAAAGAGCCAACATGAAATGTTTTTTTTGTTTTCGTTTGTAGATTTAACTGGAAGTTCTTTTTGTTTTCGATAATTGAATCATGTGTGAAGAAACAGAGAACTATCTTTGGGCCACACAAGACTTACTTGGCCATGGTGCCACATCACAAGTCTATAAAGCATATAACAAATCCACAGGTGAATTAGTTGCCGCTAAAGTTTATCAAGTTTCATCGAATATACGTTCGCCATACGGCGGTCGTGGAAATCCTCGAGAACGAGATTTTCGTCCCATATTAGAACATGAATTGGATATACTCAAAGCTGCTGATCATGAAAATATCGTTCGTTATATAGCTCTCGAGCCAGTTATGCCATCGGATTCGGTTGCTTCAATGGGCAGTCGGGAAGCTCTGATGATCGAATATTGTAATGGAGGAAGTTTACATAACGTTTTAGAATTACCAGAAAATCGTTACGGTTTATCTGAAGATGAATTTATGCTTGTTTTCAAACATTTAACAAATGCATTGAAATATTTACACGATAAGAATACAGTGAGTCGATTGAATTACATGCGTATTGATGTGAAAAAGTTTCTTTTTTTTTACTAGATACATCGAGATATCAAACCAGATAATATTATGCTTTCGATTAATATTAATGGTGAACGAACGTATAAACTAGCGGATTTAGGTGTTGCTCGTTTGATAAACGAAGGCGAAAATGCGTTTACGTCTCTTGTTGGTACTGAAGAATATATTCATCCGGATTTATATCGGTAGAATCTCGAAGAGAAACCAATTGGTTTGACTTGATTTTTTGTTAAAATAGAGCGGCTGTTCCCGACGATCGAACCAATGTCCTTCGAACTGCGTTGAAAACACGCGTTGATTTTCCGTTCGAAGTCGATCTATGGTCACTCGGTGTCACACTCTATCAATGTGCAACTGGTTCGTTTCGAACCGGAACTTCATTTCGTTGACATAAACCATCGACTTTTGTTTTAGGCGAACTTCCATTTCAACCATTTGCCGGTACGCGTAAAGATCGAACTGTTATGAAACGTATTCTCGATTCGAAACCAAGCGGTTGCATATCCGGTAGGAAGGAAATAAAAGCATTTCATTGATCGGATTTGTTCGTTGTCTAGGCATTGAAAATGGTCCTGGTGAGGATATAAGTTGGTCAAAAACTCTTCCGAAATCATGTCGTTTGTCGCCGATTTTAAAACATCGATTAGAAATTTTACTTCAACGTTTACTCGAATCCGAACGAGCCAAACTCATGACATTTCGTGAATTTTTCTCTGAAACCGATCGAATTCTTAAATTAATGCCGATTTATTATCTAAATCTAAAACGTTTCACACTTTCATGTGGGTATTTCGAGCCGACACAAACGATCACTACACTCTACGATCAATTGCATCAAGAAAATCAAGATGAAATCAGCCAAGAATATTATTGTCTTTTTCAAAAGTACGAAGATCATTCTCATCAAACAGAACATCGATTGATTATTTTTTTTCTAGTGTGCCATATCCACTGACGAAAAACAAACCGATATCCATCAAAGAATTCTGCGAACGATTGCCTACTCCAACATCACGCGAAAATCCTCTTGTTTTCTACACATTTTCTCCGATAAAACAAAGCGATGAATACGCTCCGATTCTTTATATACCTAAAGTTAAACCTATTCGACAATATAATGATGTTGCAGCTGCATGTGAATGGAGCAAAGATGTTGTTGGCTTCTTTTTCTATGTTAAAAATCAATTAGTTGAATATCAACAGATACTTCAAACCGCTCAATGTTCGACAACCATCATGCAACAACATTTAAAATCGAAATTATTAGAATTTCTTTGTGATATTCGAAAGAAACTTATTCTCTTTCGTGCTATTGAAGAATTGAAAAATATCCTCGATCAAATTGATTCAAGTACCAATGGTCAATTGACACCAACGAATCTTTCACTCAATGGACTTCCTCAACGTCCACCATCGATACCCGGTGAACCTTTGCCAATCGGTTTTGCACATTTGAATAATCCAAATTCATCATCGGCATCGCCTGTGCAACTAATTCAACAGAGTATTCGAATCTATCTTCGATCCTATCTTCAACCATATGAACAATTGAAAAAATGCGAACAGTCAATTTTAGAAATGACTGAAAAGGAATTTCAAGGTCAATTAAGTTTGAATGAAAGTCAAGAACCATTTTTGAATACGCTTTGGTCATCGAATCGAACGAAAACTTACTCGACATGGGTCTATCGAACGGATAAATTTATTAAAGATTTAAATGATTTAAATGAAAGTTTTCGTAAAGATCGTCTATTGAGCACATACAATCGTTTGCAAGCCGATGCACATTTTCGTCGACGAAAAAATCTCGAACGTTTACAACAAGACTTTATTCAATTTGTCAATAATGATTGTTATCCAAGTTTAGTTCAAATTTTTCATGATTACAATCAATGGATACGTCAACGTTCGGATATGATCGAACGTTTCGAAGGCATTCAACAATCCTATCAAAAACAATGCGAAGATATTATGAATTACGTTGAAATGATCGATAATCTTCGTTCGATTGTCTATAAAAACATTCGAGATCTAGGCGGTGCACCATCATCGGCATCCGATTCGCCAACAATTCGTTTCGAACAACCGGTTACAACAATGCAAAGCAATTCACCGACAATTACGTACAACGATGACGAAGAAAATAAAACATTTATGAACAAAATTCGTGGTACAACAAAGAAAACAATTCAACATGCCGAAGAAGGTCTTAATAAATTAGATGGTGTTATCAAACAACTTCGAACAAATATGCAGAAAAAATAAATTAATCGATTGAAAAACAAAAAACAAAAAAAAAAGCGTTTATTTTTTTTTGGTGTAAATTTTCTTTTTCTCTTTCTTTCTTACACTCTTCGCTATTCCCATTCGAGTTTGTATAAAAACAAATGCATCGAAAAACAAAACCAGACATTTTTTTTTCTTTTAAACAAGTGATTTTCGAAAAGAAACAAAACATAACAGTGAATTTCTTTTTTTTTTCTTTTTATAGATCAATTTACATCAATGGCGTCAGTTGATCAGAACAACCATCACGTAGAAAACGATTCCGATGACGAAAATACCAGTGGTCATACGTACAAAGCACCACAAAAGAAAGACATCGGATCAATTGTTGCACAAGATGAGAATGATGAATCATTGACACGTTATAAAAAACTTTTATTAGGCAATACAAGCGATGGGAAACAAATAGCAAATCTTGTTGTCGAACCGAATGACCCGCGAGTTGTTCTACCTGTACGAGTTACACTTTGTTTTCAAAATCATGAACCGGAAGTAACCTTAGATTTGAAAGGTACAAATGAACATTTAAAAGAATTACATGGCAAACGAACAATAACAATTAAAGAAGGCGAATTCTATCGAACGAAATTCGAATATTATGTTCAACGAGATATTGTTACCGGCTTGAAATTAATTAATAAAATTTTAAAAGCAAAAACAATTACTGTTGATAAATCAAAATATATGATTGGTGAGAATCAAAAGGAGACATATTCAAGCCAAAATTGAATCTTTTAGGTTCACGTGCACCAAGTGCAGAACTTCAACTATATACAAGCGATATGGAACAAGCGCCTAGTGGTGTTCTATCACGTGGACATTATCTTGTGAAATCGAAATTAACTGATGATGATAAAAATGTCTATGCTGAATGGGAATGGAATCTCAATGTTGCAAAAGATTGGCAATAAGAACGAAACGAATGAACGAACGAACTCTTCTCGACTAGTGACTAATACATATGTGTGTGTCTCTCTGCGTTAGATTCTTATTTTTCTCTTTTTTTTGTACTATTTTTTTTTATATATACATTCATACGAGACAGAAGAAAATCAACCCTGGTGAATCTACATGATAACACGCTTTTTCGCTCAGTTAGTTCCTTTTTTATTCTCTATTTTAAGATTAAGATTGAAACAAAAAAATGATATTAGAAAATGATCATTTTCTTTTGGAATTATCAAAATTATTCCAACAACAACGTGTGAAAAATTCCGGATCGTTATCATTAACAATGAAACGATACGATGGTCGAACAAAACCACCTGCTAAATTAACCAAAAAACAACGACTTGAACAGAAAAAATCTTCACTTTCATCCAACACTCCAACAACAACGAATGAAGTCACTGAATACAAGTGCCTTGTTCGAGCAGTTTTTGGTTCCAAAAAATTATCAACCGTTGTTGCAGCGAAAGATATCAATCGTTTTCAATTGGCTTATTCGAATACATTAAAAGCTAATATGGATACATTGAAGAAAAAGGCTAAAGAAATCAAAGCAACTGCAAGTAGTGCAACTCCGAATAGTAATATTCCATCGTCACCAACGACGACAACAACAACAACAACAACTACGGGTGGTAATCAGCCAAAGAAAACTCCAACAACACCAGCAAAGAAAAAATAGAAAATCTCGAATTTTATGTTGTTATTCGTTTTTATTTTGTTGTTTTTTCTTCGTCAAAAATCATCATGATAAACCTTTGAAAAAAAGCCAGAGACAGACAGAAAAACAATTGAATTCTATTTATTCATTTAAGAAAAGATAAGCAATAAGTATTTGATCGTTTTAGATGCCACCCAAAAAACGTCGACAACAGGTTAATAACAACAACAAAGAAAATCCTCTCACGATTCAATCGATTATCGACAAGAATTCAGCTGAATTCGAACGAATTTATGCTGAACAAACGAAAAATTATGAAAATCAAATCGAAAATAAATTCAATCTCATTCGTGAACAATTCGATAAATATATTCAAACACATCAAACTCAATCGAAATTAGCTCGTTTACTTGACCAAGAAATTGCGCGTTTAAATCAACAACAGCAAACTCTCGCATGTCAAGACTTACTTAATAAAACAACAGATCTCGTCAATACCGTGAGTTTCGTTTTCCTTTGACTATCAAATCTCATTGAGTTTTTCTTTCTAGTCAATGTCAGATTCCTCGCGAACGAAAACATATCTTATTGGTGAATTACAAATGAATATGAAAAATTAATTTCTATAAATATAGTTGCGTTTTTTTTCTTCTTCTGTTAACTTGTATATTACAAAAGAAATGTAGTTGTTGAAATATTAGATTAGATTTATGTTAATAAATAAATAAATAAAGAAAACATGTTTATCAAAGTACTTAAGTTGATTATTTCCATGTTAAATGCAGGAGTGTGTGTGTGGGAATATTATGACGTCAAACGAATCCAATTTCGTCTCATGTTTGAAACGAGATTTTTGATTAATAGGAACAATGCAGGGTTAGTTGAGAGCACAGCATGGAGAATATCATAAAATGAAAAGTTTCATTAGTCAAACTAAACATCGGCATTCTCTCTGTGTACGACGGTGGTCTTTGAAAGAATTCTTATTTTATCTTTTTTATAATCACTGTCAAGCGAGTTGCATTCAGAAATGACATGCCTGTTCGTGATAAATAATATAGTTCTATGGCTTTTATTTTAGCTTAGTTTATCAATCGAGCATACAATGACGACTTGCGTCCTTATTTTCTTGCTTTTAATTTTATTTTCCAATTCAATTGAATCGAAATCCGGTTTAATAACAAACAAATCTCAACATAAACAATTTCCTCTATTTTTACATCCAATTTATTTCAGTTCACATATATGTCAACGACAAAAACATACAAAACCAAGATTCTGCTCGAGATTATTCGCTCATAAGCGAGAAATCGAACTAGAAAAACGTGTAGGTTGGACAATCAGTGTTTAAAAAGACGAACCAACAGAATATTTTCTTCGTTGTCTCTTTTTACAATTAAAGAATAAAAGAAGATCAACGTACAAAACGATAAAATTCATACATAATTTACATTCGTTTTATGTTTTATTTATCTGTGTCTGTGTGTATGTGATTTTTATAAATAAACTGGTCGATTGACTGGATTAATGCGTTGTGGTGTTGGAGATATGTATCGATGTCGTTCAGTAATAACGAATTGTTGATGATGATGATAATGTTGGTATTTATCGATTTGTGTCGTTGATGTGCAAGATATTTGTATATCTTTGAATACCCACAGGCTATTGATTAATTTTCGACATTCACTACGAAATGCTCGACCTGTCAAGCAATAGAATACGAAATTCATCTAAACATAATTAAGCAAAAGTAAAGTTTATTTTTTTTTCTTTCAGTTCAAATTTATTATGTGATTTCTTACGGTATGATTTAAGTACATCAATAAAGTTAAACAAAGTTGTGTGATTTGCCAACGTGTTGTTGTTTTATGTGTTGGCAAATAATCGGCAATTAACAAACGTATTGATATAGGTAATGTACAAAGAACAAATATGAATGAAATCGTTAATAGTAAACATGTTAAACGGATGCCAGCTGAACTTGTTGAATCGGCGAGAATTTTTTTCGCTTGATTTTGTCGAGCTGTTCTTTGGCATATCGAATGTTGTTTGCCTAATTGATGACTATAGGATCGACCAGCTGGACTCGATTCTTCGAAAAAGAAAAAGCAAAGTTCTTTTGATCTTTCCAATTAAGAAATAATATTTTATTAAATCATCGGAAAAGAGTTAGACTATCATCGTGACATTATTTTCAGTTATATTTCCGTCTCGAAGGTCTACCTACGTATCTAATGAGAGAAATGTGTGAAATATTTAATTAAGTTAAACATTTTCTTATTATTTTCACCTTCAGGTTGATGAATGGCGTATTTTTTATGGTTCGTCTTTGACCGCTGGAAACTTACCTACAGATCGACTCCGAAAGAATTGCGTTCGATTAAACGATACTGTTTTGTTTTGATTTTTATTTCGTGTTGAAATAAAACTATTCACTTGTAGAAATTCACGACGTTTTTTAATTGCATGAAACATTGTTAAAATAATTAAGATATTAAATATTAAAATACAAATCGATGGCAATAGACTATAAAAACAAAGATCAAGAAATGACAGCAAATATGTATGATGAATTAAATCACAAATAAAAAAATTCGGATGAAAACCATCATCGGTTTGTAAATTGATTGTCGTTAATTCGGTTGTAAACAGACAATGCGATGTATAAATCGAAAAGAAGAAAAAAATCGTAAATACTATGGAGTAAGCTACACGCATACGACAAATGCGTATCGATTGAAATGGAAATCGAACAACCATGAAACGTTCAAATGTAACTGCTACAGTTAACCATGCTGATATATACGTAAATAAATGTTGAATATAAAATGTAAAATGACATAAGAAATTCGATTTCAATTGTGGTCGATAATTGAATGCGACTTCGAAGAGAAATAAAATACAACTTGTATATAAAATACAAATATCGATGATAGCTAGAAATGCAAGATAGAAATAGGATGAGAGACCACGACGTGAACGACGAAACATAATTGTAGCTGATAGACTATTGCCAATTAGACCGAAAAGAAGAAAGAAAATTGTAATTCCGGTAACAGCCCATTTTTTGAAACCTTGAATGCCCAGATATGGTGTTGGTTCACAATGTAGCGGACGAAATGATGCAATGTATTCATTTCGTGTCAGATTCTTCGGTTCATAATCTGAAGCATTGATATCTTTAATGAAATCTTCAATATCTTGACAAGTTGTTGTACTTAAAAGTTGAAAAATATTTATTGGCACTTGTGTTGAATCCATCAAAAGAAATCTTCAAAATAAAATTTAAAGAATAATTGCTAACTTTTATATGTAAAGAGAAAAAAAAATAGGAAAGATTATACGTATTAATTTTAATTAATTTGACGTCAATAATAAAATAAAACAATAAAGATCGTATTTAATGAAACAAAGACAAGTAATCCTTCTATATCAATCTAATAAATCTCGCCTCCTTAGAATAAGTACCTCGAGATAATGTCATCAGTATTCCTTTGAGTCTATCTAATGACGATCAAAAACACGAACTTCCTTCCTCATACGTTTCACAGCATGAAATGATTGGTATAAGTGTATTTACATAGGAGCATTCGCGGAAAACAATCGTTAGTCTAGAAAGAGAGAAATCAGGAGAAAAAGACCAACATATTGATAGATTGTATGTTTATCATTAAAAACCTGGTTAAATAGGAACTCCAAGCGATTTTTAGCTTGTAAATATTCGTAACTGAAAATGCTAATGATATGTTCATTAGTATGTCTGGTTAGATTTTTTTTTCTTGTTGGGTTAAATAAATAAATATATATATAAAAAAGGAAGAAGAAATAGGCAGAAAAAAAAACGGGGAAAGCGACGGAAAATGATAGAAAAGAAAAGATACAAAAGAGAAAATATTCTTATGAGACAAAGAAGAAACTTGACAGTAGTTATTAAATCTCAATGTCATATAATTTCTAAGTAATTTCGATTAATTATCTAAAACTATGAGTAAAGATATGCTTTAATCGTTTACTTTTGATTTCTTGCATTATTTCAGGCCTAGACATCACTTCAAAGTGTGAACGAGAAAAAAATACGCTGAAAATTAGTGCATCTGAATAGAGGAGAACATATTTGTCAAATAAAATAATAAAAACGAGATGAAATCAAGTCATGCAATTATCAAACTAAAATTAAATATAAAAAAAAGAAATCATATACGTATAATCATTGACCAAACGTAAGTAATTAGTCTACAAATATGAATATGTCAGTGCATTATTTCGTATCACATGATACTTGTTAATTTTTTTTTATTGAAGTACAAATTAACCGAAAGAATTTTCATTATTTTTACTAATTAAATATCATTAAATAATAATAATCAAAGTAAAAGCTTTTTCTTGTTCAAAGAAAAACAACGACATTACACTCATGAGACACTATTATTTTCTTTGCATTACATTAAATATTTGTTCTCAAAAATAGAAGAAAAAAAAACTAGTTATTATATATATTTATTTCCGATGGTTTTTCAACATATTCATGAAGAAATTTCTGCACGCAAACAAACAAATTTCGTTGATGATAATAGAGAATAGTCTTTTTATTACAAAAAATGCAAGATACAGAATTAGCACAGATATCTTGCTATGAAATGAACATGACATGCTACAGGCATGATCGAGCGTAAAAAGTAATGATATTATGAAGCGACATTTTGGTTGGCAAATTTACATGTGCGTTTCTATGGTTGTTTCTGTATACATCGTATATATATATACATTTACGGTAACGATGAATACCTAGAAATTACTTTTTTCTATTGCTACAGCGCCAATAGGAGCGAGATGTGTGCGTCAAACAGGCGTCGAGAGTGCTGACGCAAAAGAAAAAAAATTCAGTAGTATTGTTAAATAAAAGAAAAAAAATTCAGTGGTATTGTTAAATAAAAGAAAAAAAAGAAATAGAGTTTTTAAAGTAGTTCTCGACGTCACACATTCCTTTTTTCTTCAAACTATAAAAGACAAAATCGATGTATTGAATTAAAATCATATTATAAAAAAAAACACGTATATTGCCAATTTAGACAATGTTCGCGTTCAATGGAAATGACATGCTCGGCAATAATATAATGAATCCACGACCAACACAAGTTTGGATGACAAAGCCACCAGGTGATCCGAGTGGATTAGCTTATTTGAAACCGTTAGAATCGCTGATGGCAAAACAAGTTGTTTCATTAACTGAGAGTAAATAAATCTTGATTTTCAATTTCGAAATTTCCTTCTTTTTCCTTCTTCTGATAGTGTTTACGGGCATTGCTTCACAAGCAAAATTCGGTGTTTTTAACGATAAAGGTGAACAAATCTACTACGCTTTCGAAGGTAAATTCTTCTGAAAATATAACGTTCTTTTCGAATAAAAATCAAACATTTAGAATCGGATATTTGCCAACGTATATATTGTCCGAAAACACGACGATTTGATTTACATATCGTCGATAGTACTAATCAAGTTGGTGTTTTGCATTAAAATTAGAAAATACATGCGATATGTTATTGATTCTTAGGAAATTATTCGAATCAAACGAGAATTTCGATATTGTGCAGCAACGGGAAATTGTTTTGCTTGTTGTTCGGGATGTCAACAAGAAATTGCTATTGAATCGCCTCCCGGTAATATTATTGGTTACGTTTCACAAACGTAAGAAAAGAAAACCAAATAAACATATTTTCACCTTGAATAAATAATCGAATTCGATTTCATTTCAGATGTAGTTGTTGGCGACCACATTATGAGCTTAAGGATGCTAATGGAATGGTTGTTTTATCAGTTGTTGGTCCGTTTTGCATATGCGATGGTCCTTATGCATGTTGCTGTGAAAATAAATTCACTGTTTGCATTTTATTATAATTCCAATCAGATAATTAGAAAAAAATAAATGTTTGTTTTCTTTTAAGGTACTCGGAAGCGATGGTTCGACTGAAGTCGGTGCTATTCATAAGAAATATCGAGGTTTTATTGCCGAAGCAATGTCCAGTGCTGATCAATTTGCTATTCGATGTAAGATTGGCAGTGCAAAATTTTCTCCGAAATGTTCTTTTTACATTTATTTTTAATTAAATTTTTTCATTTCAGTTCCAATTGATATGGACGTGAAAATGAAAGCTGTTGCACTCGGAGCTTTATTTTTAATTGTAAGGAAACGGTTTGTTTGGGTTTTTATGTAAATTAGTTTTCTTTTATTTCTAGGATTTTTCACATTTTACGGAAACACCTCAACGACAACAAAGAGTGAGATATTGATAGTTTATTACTGAATAAATGCTCATGATAACGCCATTCTCTTCGCTTTCCTATAATCATCCAAAAAATCAACTCTTTTTTTTCTATTGAAAAATAAATATACTCATTTGAATCAGTATAAATGCATTACAGAGTGTTGGCAAATAAGAAAATGGTTTTTACAATGGGACATGTTTTATGTCAAAAAAATCTATTCGTGTCTTCACACTATTCAACCTTAAGTTTGCCTTTCTTTAAATAACAAAGATTTCCTTAAAGGTTTTTAATATAATTATTATTGCACTCAATGAACCGAACAAGTTTTCTGTTTCATTTAAAAAAAAATCGATTGTGTAACCATTCGAGATGATTCTCGAATAAAGGAAATTTCACAAATTTATATAGAAAAATCTGCATTGTCATCTCCAGCTAAACACTTTTTTTTAGCGATGAGTAACACACCTCATATAGCTTCGCTTACAGTAGATGTAAGACACGTCACAGCGTTCTCTTTCGTTCTCTAATAACGTTATATGTTCTTCAACATTCTACGATTATTCATCAGTCTTGTGAGCGTTGATATAAAAACCTCGCAAAAAGAAAACCATGCAGTTCATTTCACAAAACAAATCGCACACAATGTCGAGCCAACAAGTTATTGTCAAAGCTTATTACAATGATTTAGTCGAAAATCAACCTGAAATCCGTCGATTTTCAGTAAGATTTCCTTTGTTTTTCTCTTTGTATCAGTAAGTTAATCTTGTTTTTCTCTTTTCTTTCCTCTAGCTTGATGTTTCATCAAATACAAATGTCTTTGAAACATTAGAAGCAACGGTTGCTCAATTGAATTCGAAATATCCAAAAGGTGAATTCACATTACAATATATCGATGAAGATAACGATCGTATAACATTTTCATCCGACAGTGAATTACGATCGGCATTGAACAATGTTGCATCAGGTGGTTTAATGAAAATCTATGTTAAACCAAAGCCAACCAAACCAACAAACGAACAACAAACAAATGAAACAGTTCATCCAGGTATTACTTGCGATGGTTGCCAAGGATCAGTCGTCGGAAATCGTTACAAATGTACAGTTTGTCCCGATTATGATTTATGTCAAGCATGTTCGGACAAAAAACTTCATCCCGATCATAATATGATCAAAATCAGCCACCCATGGCAACGATTCTTTGGTGGACATCGTCGATGTCGTCGTGGACCATTCGGTGGACCATTCGGCGGACCGTTTGGTGGACCGTTCGGTGGTCACGGCCGTTTCTGGCATCGTTTTATGCAACAACCAACCGGTGGTGATTTCCATTTTCCTGTACCTAGTGATATAACAAATTTTCTTCGTCAATACAAAGGCAAAGAATTAGCCGAACTCATCGAAGCTCATTTGCCTCAATATTTACGTACGGAAAAAATCAATGAAATGATCAATCAATTCAAAACAGGCGAACAAGCAGATAAACCAATTGAACACAATGTTCTGTTAGAATATGTTGGTAAATTTCTTCAAGAAATTCTCTCGCCTTTCGGTATCGATTGTGATTATTTCGTTGATAAAAACGAACAACAACAACAACAAGAACAAAAACCAACTGAAACCAAGGAAAATCAAGAACAATCAACAACTACTACTACTACAACAACAACTAACAATACAAGTACAGAACCGAAACCAACTGCTCCACCTGCAAGTGAAACAGCTTCGGCTACACCCAATGCTCCAGGATTTGGCAGTCTGTTGGATCAACTTCAAACAATGTTTACACCAATCCTTCAACAAGCAGCTGCTGCAACAACAGCAACGTCTGCACCAAACAGTGTTGATCAACAAGCTGAAGAACAAAAACGAATTGCTGAATGCGTTGAACGTATGACAGCAATGGGCTTTGTTGATTCCAATGGTGTTTTAACTGAATTAATTAAATCGAAAAAAGGTGACCTCAATCAAGTTCTCGATGCACTCAATCCACGAAACTATCAAAATTAAACATTCAATCTTCATTAATTTAGCATCCAATCGAGAAATTATTACATACATATATAAACAAACCGTTTTTTGATTGTAAAACTAATTCAGAAATAAATATATACATTTGATTCTGCCATATAAAATCTATTTTCATCTTTTAATCGTTCATTTCTTTCTTTGGAATCTATGTGAGAAGTCTACGAGTGACCTCTTTTTCTCTTCGCTTGAAATTTCATTGGTTGCACGTTCTATGTTTACTTATTTATATTCTTTCAACAGAACACACAGTGAAATTACAGTGTAGTCTTCCGTTTCGAATTGAACAATTCGAAAAAGATTTCTAGAAAATGTTAACTCGTCTCGTACCACTTCTACAGTCGTATTCATTTCGTTCGATTCAATCTCTGCGATTCAATCGGTAAGAATTCATGATAATAAAATGAAGAAAAGAAAACGAAACAAAAAATGTTTCTCTCTTCATTTCAGATCTGAACGACGTCCTGAAGTTATTCAATCAACTAATGAGAACAATCAAACTATTTGTGATGTACCAGATCCAGTAGAGAATCGAGGAGTTCTCTATGAACCTCCTTATCTTTTCGAAAAAGATCTCTATCCAAATTATTCAATGCTCGCTGTTTCGATGCGAGGTTACGATTATGTCGTACTCGAAGGGTACTTTCGATATATACAAAAATTAGCAAAATCATTAGATGTTAACGTATTCGAAGCGTATGTTTTCGCTTTCTTTCGAGCAGGAAAAAAAAGCCGAATCTTCTCTATAGTGTTCCAATTCCAGCTAAATCATCTCGTGTGACAATACTAAAACCTCGTAGTGCTCAAATCGATGTTGAACATCATCTAAATCTTTATCATCGAATTGTTAAAGTCAGTCATAATTAATGTTTTGTTTCACATTCGATTTCTTTCAATTCAGTTAGCCAAAGTCAAAGCAACAATAGCTCCGATACTCTTCGAAGCTATTCGTCTGAATATTCCCGAAGGTGTCGAATTAAAAATCGACACACCTGATACAGCTGATGATGAATTTCGTTACGTACCTGATGTGGAATTAAAACAACTTCAAAGTGAACTACGTGCTATGGACAATGAAAAAGAAGAACTACAAAAAGCGAAAGATGCTAAACGTGCAGCAAGACAAAAAGAAAAAGCTCAAGCCATGCTTCTCTCGATTTTATCACCATTCAATGAACTACCACCATCTGACGATTCGTCCGACAAATCGACTTAAATGTCTTGTTTTTTTCTCTTTGTTTGTTTGTTTGTTTAGTCGTTGTTATATGGTTAGATTTCAGACATATTTTGATTTGGTTATTTTAGATGAGAAAGTTTTCATCTGATTTCAACAATCAATATAATGATTATCAACTAGATTGTTTAATCGTATGTTTTTACAAATAAGAGAGAGAGATATATATATAGAATCATCAGAGATAGTCGAAATGATTGATGAAGAATTAACAATTTTTGATTTTCTCTTTCAGATACACAATGCCTCGATCTCCAAAACAAGAATCCAACAGTCGAAAAAAGAAACACGATCATTCACCATCGGATGACGAAAGAAAATCATCGAGAAACTACAAAAATTTCAAACATACCGGTATGAAGAATTTCATTTTCTTCGATCCTCTTTTTTATTTAAATTTCTTTTTTCCGAAGATGTTTCTCCGACTGATGATGATGGTGATCGTCGTTCACGAAACAATCTCAAATCAATCTATAAAGAACCATCCGAAGCACGTCTTCCCGATCAACATTGGCGTTTAACAATTTCGAAAGAAGCCGAAGACTTCTCACCTTATCGTCTTTATCGTCAATCGAAATATCTGTTCGGTCGAGATAAAGATCTCTGTGATATTCGTTTGCATCATCCGTCATGTTCGAATTTTCATGCTGTTATACAGTATCGTCTTCGTGTTGATTCTCATGGACGATATGTCTATCCATATTTAATCGATTTAGACTCATCAAGTGGAACTTATCTCAATCGACGCCGGATTGAATCGAATAAATATTATAAATTAGAAGAGAATGATGTCATACAATTTGGTGAAAGTTCGAAAGAATACATTTTAATATTAGATTTAGATTCGGGAACTAAGTAGAATTTTAGTCTTGATTAAAGAGAGAAAAAAGAAGTAGTTTTTTCTTTTATTCGTAGACACAATAATGATACGAAAAAATCGACGAAACACGAAGAACAAAAAACACATTCCAGCGACGAAGAAATGTAAGAAGAATCAGTAACGAAACGAGCTTAAATCTGTTTATTATTTTGTTTTCAGCGATGATATCGAAATTTTTGAAGAAGAAAATGAAGAAGAAATCATTCGTCGTCAACGTCTTCGACGTGAACAATTAAAACAAGTACATAGACATCAATGAACATCTTCTGATTAAAATTCTATTGTTTACTGTAGAAATTGATTGAAAAAGAATCAGTCGATGATTCTTCGATGGATAGTGATGCTCATCAAGCTACAATCAATGGATCGAATTCGAAAGTTGAAGATGATGATGCACAAGCCAAATTTCTCAACGATTGTATCAAACGAGATTCACTTGATTTCGAAAAAAGTGTCGCAGATAAACGCAAAGCGAATATCGACGGTAAACGAGAATATATATATATATGTTTAATTTCGATTTAAGAACTCGACAAATTTAGACGAACCAATGCCTGGCAAGGATGCCAATTCACCTTCGATTACGAATCAACTGCGAGACGAAGAATTAGAAATACGACGAGCTGCAACAAATAGTTACGATATGTTCGCTGACGACTATTCAGATGCAAATGTATGACAAAACTGAGTTTACGATGGAAATCTATTTTTGATATTATTTCTAGAGTCCTGGTGTAATGCGTTCAAGAGGTCATATAAGAGAAACCGAGAGCAAACATTTAAATGACAATTGGGATGATTCCGAAGGATACTATCGTAAGAATTGCTTGGCTTTATCGAAACGATTTCGATTGATTCTTTCTCTTGATTAGGTGTACATATTGGTGAAATGTTAGATCAACGTTATGAAGTATTCGGTTTCACAGGTCAAGGCGTATTTTCCAATGTTGTTCGTGCTCGTGAACAAGTCAATGGGAAGAATACTGAAGTAGCAATAAAAATCATTCGAAATAATGAATTAATGTAAGTCATTGAAACATCTTGTTGTTCTTGAATTCAATTGACTTTCGTTTAGGAATAAAACTGGTTGGAAAGAATTAGAATTTCTTCGAAAATTAAATGAAAACGATCCTGATGATCGATATCATTGTTTGAGATTATTGCATCATTTTACTCATCGAAATCATTTATGTTTGGTTTTCGAACCACTAAGGTAAATTTCACAAATGACAAGCTAATAATCGATTGTTGTTGTTGTTCGGTTTTCTTTGTAGTATGAATCTTCGTGAAGTTTTGAAAAAATACGGCAAAGATGTTGGCTTAAGTATTAAAGCTGTTCGAGCGTATACTCAACAGTTAATGTTAGCTCTTCGTCATTTAAAAAAATGTAACATTTTACATGGAGATATTAAGCCCGATAATATTCTTGTTAATGACACGAGATTATTCTTAAAATTATGTGATTTTGGTTCAGCTTCGTATGCAACCGATTGTGAAATTACACCTTATCTAGTTAGTCGATTCTATCGAGCACCGGAAATCAGTAAATAATTCTCGAATTGTCTGTTTTGGTTTTGCGTTCAATCGTTTTGTTTTTTTATAGTTCTCGGTATGCAATATGATTTTTCTGTTGATCTCTGGTCGGTTGCTGTGTCGATCTACGAATTGTACACAGGTCGAGTCATGTTTCCGGGCAAGACAAATAATGAAATGTTAAAATTAATGATGGATATCAAAGGTAAAATCCCCAATCGAATCATTCGCAAAGGTTTAATTAAAGACAAACATTACGATCGTGACTGTAATTTTCTTTATCATGAAGTCGATAAAATAACGGAACGAGTAAGTAAATGAATCATTCGTTAAACTTTTGAATATACGTACGTATGTATGTTTCGTTTGTCTAGGATAAAATTACAACCATAACAAATATAAATCCCTGTCGTGATTTATTAGCTCTTTTAATTGGTCATCAACGTTTACCGGAAGATCAAATGAAAAAAGTTCTTCAACTTCGAGATTTTCTCGATAAAATTCTTCAATTCGATCCACAAAAACGTTTGAATGTTAAACAAGCATTCGAACATCCATTTATTCAAGAAAAACAATAGAGAACCTTTTTCTTTTCTTTTCTTTTTTTTGTAAAACTTATTCAAATAAATCAAATATATAAACATGATCTTCTTCATGAAACCAAAGAAAAAAAAAACATTATTGTCTCTTTTTGTTTAAGATCGCGTCAAAATGTTACACCTTCCGTCGATGATCGTCTATGGTTTCCTATCATTTTCCATGGCCTTTCTAAATAAAGCTCTTTTCGAAATCTCAGATTTTCGTTATAGTCTATTTGTTATTTTAATTCAATTGTTATTCGTTGTTGTATCATTTCATTTACTTGCATATTTTCAATTCATATCAAAACCGACATTTACAACAAATGAAATGTCCATTTTCCTTGTTCCATCGATATTTTATAGTTTAAGTACGATTTTATCTTTGCAAGCATTAATGAAATTGAATGTTGCCATTTATGTTGTAATTAAGGTTCGATTAGATAAATCTTGAAAAAAAAATCTACAATGAGAACTATTGTTTTAGCGTTGTACACCGGCATTGACATTTGTTTTGTCAGTTTTTGTATTACGAAAACAAAAGCTCAATTTTCAAACTGGTCTGTGCGTTTTCACGATAACATTCGGTGCTGTGATAACATCAATTGGTGATTTAACATTTCATTTCGAATCTTATTTTATCGGTAGTCTTAGTGTTATATTCCAATCACTATATTTATTAACAATTCAACGATCAAGTGAACATAAAACATCGACAGAAGTCTTGTATATCAATAGTCTATTATCATTGCCAATGGTTTTTGTGCTCATGTTGTTCTTTTCGAATGAATTCTCTCAAGTACAGACATATCAAGGATATAAAACCTATTCATTTTGGATCTATTTCCTCGCATCAACAATCGGCGGTGGATTGCTCAATGGTGCAACATTTTGGTGTACGATGAACAATTCTGCGTTAACAACAAGGTTCAATGACACTAAGAAAAAAATTGATTGATTTCTTTTTGTTTTGTTTGCTCTTGAATTTCAGTGTTGTCGGTGTACTAAAAAGTATTCTTCAAGTTTTCTTCGGTCTATTCGTTTTCGATCGTTTAGCAATTAATATTCATACGATACTCGGCATTGGCCTATCGTTAGTTGCTGGTACAATGTTCAGCTATTTAGAATATACAAATAAGCAACAAAAATCATCACTAAGTACGAACAATGCTCATCAACAAGAAAGTCTTAGTGAAGAATCTCTAAATTGTGAAAAGTTTGTGTCGAAATCAAATACATGAAATGCTTCTTCATTATTATTTTCATTTCTTCTCTCGCTACTTTTGTTTTCGACTTCTTTTTTTTTCTCTTTTAGAATCAACGACGAAACCTGTCTAAGATAATCTTATAGGCTAATCACAAAACAAATCTCAGCTGCTTTTCTTGTTTCTTTTCTTTTTGCTTTTATTTATGTGATATGAATGATTAAACAAAATGATATCTCTAATAATTTGCTTGTTTCTAGATAATGAATAATTGGAATTTGTTAATTATCAATTATTTATTTGTATGTTGCAAAATTAAATTTTTTTATTAAAATAAAAAAACTTATTTGTATTGTTTAGTTTCATTTTGGTTTGTGTAATAAATCATGTTCACGAGAAGGAAGTCGAATTGTTCGAGATTATTTTATTCGAGTATGAAAGATTCTTTTTTTTTCATTAAAACAAATTATTTTTATACAAAAGGCTCTCGGTCCAATTTATGAACAACATCGTATTGCAATTCCATTAGAATGTGTCTTCTCACCAATGCGAGATCTATTCTATCCTCAAGAATTACACAAAGTCAAACTCTCCAATGATAAATGGTTATGTAAATATTGCAATAAAACGTTCTATTCCGAATATTATCTTGATTTACATTTTGTTAATCGACATAATAATACATTGAAAATCGTAGGATAACAGAAAAACAAACAGATTAATAATCAACGTAGATTTTCGAATTAGGATGAGAGAACAGTTTGTTTGGCAGATTATTGTTCGATATTTCGATGTGATGTTTTGAAAAAGAAGAAACGTTCATTGAAATCATTGAATCCATTAGCAAGAGGCTCGGCAATGGCCAAACGAAAGACGAAAAAAACTATTAGTGAACAGCAACTCAACTCGTTTAAAACTCAATGTTCAGTAGGAATAAATTCATAGCAAAAGAAAATGTTTTCATTGAAAATATTTAGTCATTAATCAATCAATGTATTCCAACGAATATTCCATATGATCAAAGAGTGAAGATTCAACGTAAGGAACAATATTTCGCTTTCATAAAAGAATATGCCAATGTTCGTTTTATTTTAGATCAAATGTATGCTGAAATTTGTGCGTATTTAACGGGAAGTAAATATTTTGAATTGCCAAGTTATCGGGTAGGAAAATTTAGAAACAGTTTTTGCTTGGAAAATTATGTTTTTTTTTGTTAAATTAGAAACCGTTGGTGAATTTTACTGTTGTGTTTTGTTTGGTTATTTTTGTTGGTATGTGTCTTGTTGCAATTGGAGTTGTTACACATGCAGATTGGAAGTACGTTGAAATCTGCAAGAATAAGAATAATTAATTCATTGAAATTTAGATTTGATGATGATGATGATGACAATAATAATCGATCGGATAAAGATCTATCCGATGAAAAAAATTCATCCTCGACTGGTTTCGTATCAAATACATCAGCGAATGGAACAGTACATTCATCGCAAAATCCGTCATTATCTTTACGTCAACGTATTCGTTTCAAAGCACCTGATGGAGGATGTCAACATTCGCATTCTCATTCTCATTCACATAATCATCATCATCAACATGAACATATGTAAATGAATGTGTCGAAATTCAATTGTGATCAATGAGAATCTCAACTTCTTGTTTTGTCAGTCAACTTTTTGTTTTAGTGTGCAATACAAGTATTTTCTTTTTTGAATGTTGTGAGATATTTATTGAATGTGTTTTTCGAATAAAATTTTAATCATTATCTAGTCAGAAAATAATGATCCTGTTCTTTCTTGTTTTTTCAAGGATTAGCAAGTTGAAAAACTTCGATCGGTGTTAAATCTCTTGCAAATAAATAGAATTCATCGATTAGACCATAGTATTGACCGAGAGCTATCGAACTATTAGCAACACATACTGGTAACGGAAAATACCCGACAAATAAACTATTCGGTGCAGCACTAGCTGAATAAATAAAAACTCGTGATTGATTATAGAGATTTCCATTGATAAACAAACGCATTCCATTATTCGAACTATACGTTTGAACAATATGCGTCCAAACATCAGTCGATACCGTTGGGCCAGTAACATCGACTAATTTCGAAAGTGCACCACTCCATGATTGAACAACTATTGTTCCATTCGATGTTAAACCAAGAAATGGCAAACACCAATTATTAGCACAACTAACGCTACATTTCGATACATGTATTATAGTTCCACCATTGATTGAACTTGGTTTAATCCAAAGAGAAATCGAATAAGCATAACCGATTGTACCTAATCGAGTTAATCCACTCGTAAGAAAATACGATGGACTTGAATTCAAATAAAGTGCACTATTAATACGTCCAATATTAACTCCTTGACTTACGCCAGCACCTTCTGCATTTAAACTCAATGGTCCGGAATCAGTATAAATGACTGTATCGAAATCATAATAAAAAACTAGTGTAGCATCCATTAAAATTTCGTCGGCATTTTTTGTACGTGTCATCAATGATACTTCATCGATATAACCCGTCAAATAACGTTTTACTCCATTAGTAATGGCACCGAGAATGATTTCACCAGTAGTTCCTTGATATGGATTTGATTGACGAGTCTGTTCAAGAATACCATCTAAATATATGGATTGTGTTGATGTTGGATAGTCATAAACAAATGCAACGTGATACCATCGATTGATTGAAATTGTTGTCAAGCCAGCTGTATCATCTATGATATTCGAAAATAGATTTTCTCGTTGTTTTTTTTATTAAATGCCCTACCGCCGTGAAACGCCATTAGAATACGATAGTTTCTAATCATGTAAATTAAACATAGATCCTTTGTCGTTGCTTCACATTGGCCAAATAAACCAAAATCTCCTGTGCCTAACTCCATCGGATAGAACCATAATTCAACAGTAAAACTTTTGTTTGTCAAATCTATATATGAACTCATCATGGCATATTGTGATGCCGATCCATTGACAAACAAGGCTGAATTATTTCGACCGGTAATACTCATCGTATAAGTTGGTGAATTATACGGTACCGCATTATAGTTATTATATTTATCATTTGTATTTCCATCGAAAGACCATAAAATATTGATTGTTGGTGTGATAACTGTTGTTGCTATAGAAGAAAAGAAAAACTCGATTGTTATATTGTGCCAGAGAAAAGAAAAACTCTATCGAACTTGTTGTTGTGACTGTTGCTATTGTTGTTGAAGTTGAAGTTGTAGTTTCACTAGTTGTCGTTGTCACTGTTGATGTGGTTATTTCCTTCGATGAACTTACCCAAAGTGTAAAACCTACAGCTGCAACAACTCCACCGACTAATAAACCAGTCAGTAATGTTATTGCTGGTAGAATATTTTTAGGTTTTGATGGACTTCGCAAAAATCGTTCCTGATCGTACTGAATAGAAGACTGCGTCCGATGTGATACTTCTGTAGGTTCAGACGGCCATTCACTTCTTTGAATATGTATTGTTGTTTGCGCTGGTGAAACAGTCATTTATTTTATTTTTATGCAATAATCATTCACTTGATTGAATTGATTTTTTATTCTATTTTTGTACTTTTTTTTAATTAAATTTGCAAAAAATGAAACCAACAAAAGCCTTCCATAGACTTCAGACAGTCTGATTCTTTTCACAATCGAACAATTCGACAAATATCGTGCGACATCTTTCGTCACTCAATATATTGAGCCTCTCATTTCATTGAAAACAATGGAACATATGAGATGCATTTTCCCATTCAAAAATATCGAATTGTCATTTTCCAATAATACTCGTTCAATTTCTCGTTTGATTAACTCGAAAATATTGTCTTTTTCGAATATATCTGTAAATCTCATCGAAGAAGTATTTTGAACTCTATCGAGATGATAAATAAATATGAAGTGTCGATATGCATATGCATACGATAGTTAACGAAAAGAAAAAAACTCAACAGCTGTCACTCCACATCGAGGTCATTTTCTTGTTCATTTTTTTTGTTATCGTCGTTGTCGTTTTATTTTCCATACGTCGAACATGTGAATTAATTAATTTGTCGAATATTTTTTTCTAGAAATGTCCGAGGAGAGCGTTCAATTACCCGATTATCTCTGTTTTAAACCATCGAAATCAAAAATTGGACAAAACGGTATTGATTCGAGAGAAAACAACAACAACAACAATAACAAAACTAATCAAACATATTCTTTTTTGCTTCAGGTTTGTTCGCTACACGAATTCTCAAACCTAATGAACCATTAGGCATCTATCGCGGTAAAATTCGACGTACTTTACCTCAAACAGCCGACGAAGAATATGTTTGGGCAGTAAGCCGTTTATTTTTCTTGTTTATTTATTTATTTTTCTTCATCATCGGCATAGATTCTTAGTGCTCGAGGTGTTCCTGTATTTTATATCGATGCAACAAGCCCATCCGACGGTAATTTCCTTCGTTTTATCCGTTGGACACACGACAAATCTCAACAAAATGTCGTTTGTATGCAACAAAATCAGCAAATACATTATTTTTGTTTGACAACAATCCAACCCAATGACGAATTATTAACATTCATTGAACGGCCAAAATCGAAGAAGAAAGAAAAACGTGAAACGAATCGAACACGACGCGAAACTCGTCAACAACAATCAACTCAACATCAAGATAATCCAGCTATTAAAGTTCTCGAACAAGAGCCCGGCAGTGAATTCATCGATGACGATAATGTTCATCTCGTTATGAACAATCGATCATTGGAATTCGAATTACAAATAACAAAAAAATTCCTTTCAGAAACATACATCAGCGAAGGAGTGAAACAAACTTGTTTGAAATGTGATATTTGCCATCAAAGTAAACGAAAACGAATTATTTTTAATTGTAATTTTCACGTTCTTCCTTCTCGTTAAGTTTTCATGTCAAATGTCGCATTCAAAGTAAAAATCTTTCAGTTTCCAAATCAAAATCAACGTTTTTTTTGTAAATTTAGTTTCATTATCATACCTATCACATCACTCCACAGTATCTCTCGCCAGCCAATCGTCCGCGTACAAAAGTCCGTGATAATTGTAACATTTGCCGTTATTCATTCATTGCCAATGACGTCAAAAGCGTTCTCGTCGATCTACTCGAAAGTAAACTCATCTTTAGTTTTTCGAAAAACCAAAACCTCATTTTTTTTCTCCGTAGGTGTATCGGGCGGCGAACGTTTGCAGGAAAATCGTTACCTTCGTTTGCATATCTACCGTTGTCATTGGTGTGCGCCGATCGACGCGCATTACAACACAGCTCGACAACTTTCTCAACATGTTCGTTCGAAACATTATCGTTTATTACAAGCTCTACTCACCACACAAGCGAATATGCTGCAAAATAATTCGACAAATTCGACTCGAGGCAAACGAACTCGAGATGTTGAGCAAGACGATAATCTCAATTCGATTTTTTCTGTTACAACGACGAATTCAGAGCGAACATCGAATGTATTGAATTCGAATAACCACCACGATCCAGCACATCGTCTCCCGATACCAATCGGTCTGCCGGATCCGTTGACGGACCGAGATTGTCAACATTTATTCACCGTTGGCGAACAAGTCGCTTACAATGCATCGAATTGCATCGATGGCACGCTCGAAGATATCAAACAAAACGAAACATTCTGTCGGCAACAGATGGACGATGAGAACGAACATTCGAAACTAACTGCACTCGAACATTTTCTTACGCAATATCCGCTTGTTCGAGATCTTCTCGGACCTCGTCGACGACACGACGATGTCATTCAACATTTGTCCGATGATTATTTTGATCATCCGAAAAATCAGAATATCGATATGAGCAAATACTATCAACGGCAAAAATCCATTCCTGAACGACGATTTATCATGAATCGATTTAGTTGTTTGTTGTGTACCGAACGGTTTTCTTCGCCGATTGATTTAATTGAACATGAGAAATTGATACACGAGAAAACGATATCAGCGTCCGATTGGGGATGGAATTCGATTGGTTTTCTTCAATCAAATCCGTATGTGTTCATTTTGGAATTAGAAAACGAATTGAAACAGCAACAACTACGAACGAAAAATGATTCGAATAGTTTTCGAAATAAAGTATAAAAAGAAAACATCGATTTTTTTTCTTAATTTTATTTGTTTTTTTTCTTCTAAGTCGATTCGACAACGATCTATATCGCCCAATGATCGACAGCAACAAGAAGGTTCATTGAAATTTTCAATCGTTAACAAAAGAAAACCGATGTTTTACTTCTTAGATGTCAAACCAAAACGTATCCGACGAGAAATCCAACGATCGAACACATGTCCCACTCTCGAAACCCGACCAGCACAACGTAAATCGAAACGTTTACGCAAATCAACGGTCAGTCCACCGCCAGCCTCGGCTTCGTCCGATGAAAATTCGCCGACAATAAAAAAAGAACTCATCACAAGCATGAAACGTCCGCTACCATCGACTGTCTCCAAAGAAATCACCAACAATCCAAATCAAATTCTCGTCAAAACCGATAAACGGTTCTACTGGTGTACGAAATGCTCGACAATCTACAAGAATCTAATTTCCCTCTACACCGAATCTCATTATCGGCAATGTGTTGGCGAAGATCAACATTTCAATGTTGTCGACGATCCGGATTTCTTTCAACAAGATTCAGTTATTCAACAACTACCCGATCACAATCAATCGAACGAAACAACCAACGACGCCAATGAATCATCGACTCATGTTCACAATCCGAAGAAAAAAGAGTCGATCTTCTTCACGAAAACATCCGACGATACCCGAACGTATTTTATCAATGGAAAACCCGTTCGAATGAGTACAGTTAACCGACCGATCACAGTCAAAGATCTTCGACAACAATTTCAAATGACGAATTCAAGCGAAGAATATATTTATCAACAACGACCAACGACCAATCGTTTGTCTCGTTCGAATGAATCTGTTGTCAAAAATCTGCCGAAACCGAAATCATTCGATACATTCGGCATTAGTTCCGATGAAGACGAACAAACATCGATTAAACAAGAGCAAATCGAAATCGATTCGCCGTCGAAATCGTTTCCAACACGTAAAACTCCAACGACAAACACATGTCATCGAAATTCATCGTTGAAACATTCGAACGATGAAATCGATCAACCGTCGACGAGTTCACAATCGGATTCAATATCAATACCTGACGCTCTAAAAGATTATGATTACGTCTGTTCGAAATGCAACATGCCATTCGTTAGTCAAACGTCTTTTGATGAACATCAACACGGCCAGTACGAAACGAAAATAATATTTTCTTCTTAAAAAAAACTCTTTTTTCAAAAATAGATGTTTGGAAATGAATGTTCTTGCGCCGTGTGGTACGTGGTTTCGTTGTCCATTATGTTCGTTGACGTATTGTGATGCTGCATTAATGGCATTGCATATCAATAAGACGCATCGAGATGTTCTCAAAGCAAATCAACGAGCACATTCTCAACGTCGATCGAACAATCGCAATAGTTGAAAACATCTTTAAATAAATAGACTTTTTTTTGATTTTTCTTTTTTTGTTTGTTTGTTCTTCTTCTTCTTGTGTCTGTATTTTGTTTTCGTATTGTCGAATATGTATAAACTTCTGCTTGTTCTCTTAAAATTTTGAACACACCAACAAACAATTTTCATTGAGTTTTTTTTTTATTATTTCTTTGGAAAAATGAAATTTCTCAGTTTATTAATTAGTTCGGAAGGAGAAGAAGTTTAGTTGAAACTTGATCGATAACATTCCAAGCGAAATCGACATGTTTTTCTTCGGTTAACCATGAACAAATTGCTAAACGTAGGATAAATTTTTGTTTAACCATCGACGGTACAAGATAAATTCGTTTGTCTTCATTCAACGCTTTTAATAAACGTTCATTTAAATCATTCGAACTGTCTTTCAATCGAAAGCAAACAAGACCAAGTTGTTCAGTCGACGGAAAGACAATTTCGAAACGTTTATCTTTACGAATCAAACCAAGAAAATATTCGGCCAATTGTATGTGCTTACGGATATACGAACGTAAACCATCGAGACCTAATGCACGAAAAACAAACCATAACTTAAGCGACCGAAAACGTCGTCCTAACGGGATTTGCCAATGACGATAATCGGGCGCTGATGATTGAAAAGCATGTTTCAAATAAAGTGGATCGACATTGAATGCATCGACGAAATGTGTTCGATTTTTTAAGTACATTGCCGAACAATCGAAATTGACTAACATCCATTTATGTGGATTGAAATCGAATGATTCGGCATATTCAATACCATTGATTAAATGACGATATTCAGGACAGATTAATGCACTACCAGCATAGGCAGCATCGATATGCATCCACAAATGTTCCTTTTCGCAAACACGTCCGATACTAACTAAATCATCGAATGCACACTAAGGAAAAAAGAAAAGATTTCGAGAGAAGAATTCTCGTTTGTTTTGAATTTACAGTTGGTGTTGTGCCGACTGTGGCAACAATGAAGAATGGAATGAGACCTTGAGCTCGATCTTCAATAATGGCTGCTTCGACTTGTTCACCATGCATAACACAATCGGCGTCCGAAGCTATTTTACGTAAACGACAGCCAACAATTAGTGCGGCCTTGTCAACAGATGAATGAGCTTGATCAGAACAATAGACAACCAACTGATCAAGTAACCGTCCGAGTGTTAAACTCGGATCAACCGTTTTTTTCTCATTGAAAATTCGCGAACGAGCTGCAAGTAACGCAACAATCGTTGCTTCACTCGCCGTACCTTGAATAATTCCACCACCACTGCCTGTCGAAAGAAAAAATTCCGGCAAACCCATAGCTTTTGCTAGCCAATCCATAACAATCGCTTCCAATTCCGTACATGCTGGCGACGCAATCCACGAAAATCCAATGCAGGCGATGCCACCTGATAGAATATCGGCGCAAATCGCTGGATATGATACAGCTGTCGGAAAATAGGCGAAGAAATTCGGACTATGCCAATGTGTAACGCCAGCCATGATCGTCGATTCAAGATCGTTGATAATCGATGAGAATGATTCGGGTTGTTCGGGCGCTTGACTTGGCAATAATTGACGAAGATAACCTGGCTGAACATTGGCAACAACAGGACGTTTTTCAATCGAACGCCAATATTCAGCAACGAATTGAAGCATCATTGCTCCACATGATATCAATGCATCGGAATCCATTGTCGAATGATCTGCAACGATAAATGATCAAGAATGACAAAACAGAAACAAGCGAAAACATATTTAGAATAAAAACGTTTAGTTATGGTAATGTGCAGTACGAACGAAAGAAAGAAAGAATAAAAATTTGTCATGATTAGCTATGGTTTAATTCAAAGAATATGCTTTGACTAAATGCAGGAAATCGATTGATTTATCAAAAAAGGAAATGCCTCCGACGATGCTCATTTCTTCTTCTTCTGCTTCTTCGTTCTATTCTATAATGATTAATGAATATAAAGATTTTTTGCCATTGTTTAAATCATTTTCTCTTCTCCGAACAATGTTTATCTCTAATCACGAAACGTCCAAAAATGACATGTCATTATAAAGTCTAATAGATTTTTCATTATGATTACTCAGATTTCAATCAGTCTATCGATTTTCAAGACAAAAAAAACCGAAGAAGAAGGAAAAAGGTTTCATTTTCTTTTCTTCGCCTAATTCAAATACGCGCATGATTCTATGTATCTATATGATAATTCGATATTTGATAATTTTTTCTTACATATTTATCTTTTCGAATATTCAAGCTTTTCTAAATATATTCAATCGTTCTGAATCAACACAATTGAAAGAACGATGTGGCCATAGTATTCTCTTAAATAATACGTATTGGTTATTAAAACAAACTCGAGTTGCATTAGAAAATATTCGTCTAGACAAATTAGCATTTGATCAAATACCATGGGATCGTTTAGCACAATCCATTCAACGGATATCAGAAGTTTGTTCAATTGATGAAATAAAAGATTTCAAAACGCGAATGTTTATTCGGGAAAAATTAGTCAAAACTGGTACTTTACTCGCCAAAAAAACACAGAGGATAGCCGATACAAATTTTATCAGAGTCGACTAAATTGTTTTGTATGTACGTAACTACAAACGCATATACTAGGGATAAATGTGAAAATATGCAGAAAAAAATGTGTTCGACCTTGACTCTCGGTTACTTTTCTTTCAAGAAAACAGAAATTTACTCTTGATAAAAAATGCAAAATAATAAAAGAACGATTAATAACTTCGACACATGACTTGTGAATGCACAATCAGTCGACATTGTTTTACAGATTACGCCTTTATCATAGCAATCTTTGAATTGTTTGACAGTATATTGATCGTTTTCAATTAATTGTTTCCGTTCTCGAATAACATGTCGATGCATACGATCGACTTGTAATGCTTGCGATGCATTTGTCACTGCTAAAGCTAAACAATCGAAGAGACATTCTTCGAAAAATTCATTATTATCGAACGAACAAATTCGTTCGCATTCGTTCGGCAACTGAGATTCGAGTAGATTGACATGACGACGTTGTCGATCGGATGATGAAACAGTCACTGTTTGTTGACTACGTGCAAAACGTTCTCGTAAACGAGTAATAATCATTTGTCGATCGAGAATTTCAGTTTGTGGACAACCAGTTATTAAATATCCATTCGAATTATTCAAGAGAATTTCCGATGAACGAACGAGAAAATAGAAAAATTTCGACCATCGATTAATAACAAATTGAGTTGATGTCGGAATATGAAGAATTGTTAGCTGACCGTCGATTGAATTCTGTTCACCATGATCGATTTTGATCATTGACGGTGCTTGTGAATCGAGATAATGAATTTCAAACGGTAGTTTTCCATTCATTGCTCGATAATAACCAATAAGATGACCTTGAAGATCGAAAAAATCGATTTGTAACGACGAAATAGCTGTTGCTGTTAACTCAGGATCACCGACATGTTTAGCTATGCCAGTGATTTTAAAAAATGGATTCGAAATATAGGTTCGATTTTGTAATAATTGACAAGTCACACTTTTATTCGTATGTAATTGAACGAGATGAGGATCACCGTGAATCGATGATGTTGCACGTTTCGATCGAATGAAACCTCCAACATTTTGACTCGGTAGTTTTTGTTTAACGATTTTATTGAGCTCGATTTTTTTCGTCGATGAATTATCTTGTTTTTCGGGTACGGCTAATAGTTCTCGAAAAACGAAGATTTCTTTCGTTGCTGGCGAACAATTCGTTGGAATTGAATTGTAAATACAGCGAAGATAGTCTTCTGACCATTTCGTTATTTCATTTAATGATGTTTTACGTTCGAGAATAATTTGAATATTCGATTTAAATGTGGTTAAACATTGTTTATGTTTAGTTAGAGTTATTTTTGTCAAACAAGTTAATAACGAACGATCGAATTGTTGAGAGAAATGACTTGAAAGTTTGTCACCATCACAAAATGGAATTAAATTTTGTAAATAATGACTATCATCGTAGATTTTCGAATCGTATTCGAAATATTCCAACGGTAATTGATAACTTTCGATTAGATTTAAAATGTGTCGATGAAAACCCGGTCGAATTGTTTCACATTGGCTTAATTTTTCATCTAAACATTGTTTTATTTCTTGATAAATTCGACAATGTGCATGATAGAAATCGACATGATTCATCGATGCATTCAAAAAACCGGCCGAATCCGAATTGAAACATATTTGTGGTAGTGTATCACGAACGAAATCTGTCATTGATGGTGCATGACAATAAGAATCATCATTCGATTGAATGAAAACATTGATATAAATTAAGAAAAAGTAAATCAATCGAAACATAAGCATTGTTGAGTAACGAAGGCTGTTTGCTCGATAATAGACTAACACGCGTCTCTCTCGTATTCTTCTAGTTTTATGATAGGCAAACAAAAATAAATAAGACCGTCAAGACATTTATTCTCATCATTGACTGTTATTGTTGTTATTCTTCTCTCCTTGCATTTTTTTCTCTTGCTGTCTCTATCGATATGCACGTTGATCGATGATGAGAGGTTTTTTTTTCGCCTTTGATTAATTGAGAAGAGTAAAAAAAAAGTAACACAAAAATAAAGTTTTCTTTCATTTTCTTGCTTAACGATTCTTTTTTTTTTCGGTTAATTTATAGAGTGATGAATGTTTTCCGCATGGCAAATAGAAATTTATTGACAGCAAGCATTTGTTCGTGTCAGCGCGCAGAATATTCATTTCATGAGTTTTTCTTGATTGTTTATTATCAATCTTGTTACTGATGAAAGACACGAATATCCATAAACTAGTTTAAGGTTTTTTTTCTTGTTTCTTCGACTGATAAGAATTTTATAACGATTGTAAATTCGATGACAGTATAAAACTCATACGACCATGAGAATTGGACTTCAGTTTGAAACATGAAGCTTACAGAGATTTTTATATTCATAGTCCTTTGTTTGACGTTATTCGCATCGGTTACAAAAGCAAATGACAAACCAAGAAAACCACCGAATCGATATGATTTCTTAATTAAATCGCGGAGACATCCGCCGACTTTTTCGAAAATTCATCGTCGATCGTTGGCAAATTAATTAAACGAGCATTTTCTTTTTGCTTCACTTTTCACAACTAATGATACTGATTTTTATCTCCAAACATCTTTTCTTTTCTCTCTTTTTTTATATGTACATCAATCGATCATTTTATGTTCTTTTTTCTTCTTTTAATAGATCACGAGAAGCTGTCATTGTTGATGAGTAATGAATTGCGAGAAGATGTAATTTTGTTTTATAATGAAAAAAAAAGAAGAAATAGAAGAAGAAGAACGTTAAAATCTATTAAATATGATTGGGTATGAATATTCAAAAAAAAAGAACGACAAAACGACGAATTTACGCCTAATTCTAGAGAGAAGAGAAAAACATGAACAGATTGTAGTACAATATGAAGATAATCACGAATGAATTTTACAAGAAAAATGAGAAAAAAGACTTAGAGATTCTTTTTTTTTCGTCGAGATTTTTATTGATAATCAAGAGAAATAATGAGAATTATGAGCTAAAATGACGCATAAGAAGAAGAAGAAAAAAGAGAAAAACAACAAATAAGGTTTGTAGATGCCTTATTTATCTATTTAAACGAGCGCGATAGTCGTCTCTACATCGACACAAACAAAAACATATGCAAATGCCATGTACTTCCATTCTCACGGTCAGTTAGATGATGAATTGTTGTTTCAAAATCATCATACAAACGGGCCGATCGTCTAAAATTATAAATCATAGGCGATTTCATTGATGAGCACATCGTTTTGTTCTTACCGATTTTTCTTGAGTATTTTCATAGAGTGAACGACGAGTAGATGATGGTGAATGGGAATAGAGAGACTCTGATTCTGATGATGAACTGCTGCTACGTGTTTGTCGACTTGTTGAACGATATCGATTGTTGTTATTGGTATTTCGTTGATGACGATGTGAACGTTTTGAAATTGAATTCGTTTCGTCGGGAATATATTTGACTTTCATTGGAACAGTTGTTGGTCGGCCACTGTTGACATAGAAACGTTCGAAAGCATCGAGAATTTTTTCGGCTGAACGACGTTCGACTTCGTCGTCGTAGTCTTCGAATTCGTCGGTTTCGAATAGTTCGTTATTATTCGATTGATTATAATTTGGATTAGGAGCTTGACGTTGTTGAGGATTGATAAATTGTTGTTGTTGCTGTTGTTGTAGCTGCTGCTGCTGTTGGTAGGGATCAATTGGATGACGAACAGGAGCAGGACCTGGACCTGGACCTGGACCTGGTAAACGTGGAGCTGGACCACGAATGTGTGCACCTTGAGGTGGTAAAACACCTTGTTGATATAAATATTGTTGTTGCTGTTGTTGTTGTTGTTGTTGTTGTTGAATAGGTATTTGCGGTCGTACAACTTGTGGAACAGGTGGTGGCACTGGGCCAGGAACTTGTTGTTGTTGTTGTTGTTGTTGTTGTTGTGGTTGAACTTGAGGTGGTTGAGGTTGAACGTGTGGCGGTTGAGGTTGTACATGTGGTGGTTGAGGTCCTAATGGAGGTACAACACCAACAGCACCCTGTCGATTGTTAACATGAGCTGCAGCTGCATGAGCTAATTGGGCAGCAGCTTGTTCACGTGGATCTTTTGCTGGTACTGGTTTCACATCTACTTCAGCAGTTTGTGTGTTTTGTAATGATACAGCACCGCTAACTAATGCTGTTTCTGCATTTGCTGCCTTTTCACTTGTATGTTGTGTTACTGCTGTTGTATCTTGTTGAGAAATTGATTGTCCTTGTTGAGAACTTGTTCCACTTCCTGTACGATGTCGATGTTTTTTCGATGATGTACGATGTTTACGTTCACTTGTCGTAGTATTTAATTCGACAATAACGGGCGTTTGTCTCGGCGATCCAACACCATCACGTTTCGATCGTCGATGCGAACGAATACTCTCATCTTGATTGACATTATTACCAGTAGCATCCGAATTATGTAATGTAGCCTTATTTAATTTCTTTTGTAATTTATGTAATTCACTTTCTAAACTATGAATATGACTACGTAGACGTTGAATTTCTTGTTCGGCCGATCCAGTAATTGGAGTAACGTTTGACCATGGTTGCAAAGCATTGTATGGTCCAGGAGCAGTTGAACCATAATAATTAGGTTGAGTAGGCGGAGGACCATACGGTTGATAAGGGTTAAATGGTGGGCGTATACCGTATGGTTGAAGAGGTTGTGGCCCAGAAGGTGGAGGTAATTGTTGTTGAGGATAGCCTGTAATTGGGCCATATGGATACGATTGTTGTGGTTGAGGTGGACCTTGAGTTGTCGGTGGTGGTCCTGGCTGTTGCTGTTGTTGTTGTTGCGGTTGCGGTTGTTGATCATCTTCATGTGGTAGTAATTTTTGTTTAGCTTCTGGTGGTAAACGTGATGAACGTCTACTATGTTTGCCTGAAGTTTCATTTTGACGAGTTGAATCAGCATAAACTTGATTGTACGTACTATAGAGTGGTTGTTGATGAACTTTTAGTTGTGGAGGTAATTCAGTTTGAAATTCTCCATAATAACCTTTCTGTTGTTGATAGGGTGGTTGAAAAAGATTTTCAAGACCATTGCCTTGACCTGATTGACCATTGTAATAAGCATAACGATCTCGATGATGATGGTGATGTCTTCGTTTTGAACTTGATTTTCGTCGTTCACTGCCAACAACAGCTTGTTCTTCTTCGGATCGTGCAACTCCGCCTTGTGTACCCTCTGCAGGAGCATTAGTTTCTTGTTCACCAACGGCGGCTGTTTCATGTTTCGAACGACTTGCTAAAGTTGGTGATGGACTTCGACTTCGAGCTTTTTTGTCTTGTACTTGTTCGGTTTGTTCTTTTTGTGATGATTGTTGTTCATGATCGGAATATAAATTTTGTTCTTCAGCAGCATTTGGTGAAACACTTCGTCGTTTATGATGTTTCTTGCCTTAAAACGAATTAATTAAATAGGAAATTCTCTTGTTTATTTTCGTTTACTTTTCGATGTATGAGCACTTCGATGTTCATAATGCTGCGATGGAGCCGGAGGTGGATATTGGCCTTGTTGTCCTCGTCGAGAAGATGTTGGCGGTTGACTTACATAGGGTCCAGTATTTGTTGCTGGATATTGTCGACCAACATTAGGAGCTGATTGACCACGTGGCTGTGGTGCTTGTTGAAATGCAGGTGGAATCTGAGGATTATATCCAGTCAGATTACCATATTGAGATTGATAAATTGCTCCTGGTTGTTGTTGTTGTTGTTGTTGACCAGGATACGGATAAGCTAATGGAACTTGACCAAAGGCACTTGTTGGAAACATAATATCAGTGAATAATGGACGAATGTACGAACAAAATTCAAATCTAAAACGAAGCAAACACTTTCACATAACCTTACGAGGTGAACACGTACAAACACACACACGCAAAGAAAAAACGTCAACTGAAACTGTTTGTTATAACTGACATCGATATCATCATATCGAAACAAGTTTCGAGAAAATGTATGACGAATCAACTTTCTCCAATAATTAAAAGAACTACATTGTGTGGTTACGGTTCTCTCCCATTTCTTTCTCTCTCTCTCTCCCTCTCTATCATTCATTTTTTTGCCTCGATATTACCTCAGGTCGAACGGTTATCATCACGAAAAAAAAACCGTTTCTATTACTAATTGAAAAAGATGCTTGTCTATCATTCTTTCAAAATCATTTATCTTTACTAACTAACACAAAATGAGAGAGAGAGAGAGAGAAAAAAAGCAATACAAAATCAAACCTTGAATATTGTCAACAATAGCAATAATAAATCAAAGTTCAGACTTGTTCGTTGTTAGCACCTGCATTGACTTGTTAATATTCAAACTTACTTATTCACACATCTAACCTTCGTTCACCTTCAATGGCTACTCTGAAAATCGATCTGAAAGGGTTTCTTCGCTCTTTAACTGATTGAGATGCAACAAAATTTGTTACAGGTATGACGAATGAAAGGAAAAGAGAGCAACCTATATGATCATATATATTCATCATTTTTAAAATAGACGGGAAATGAATACACGGTAAGTCTATAGTATGTCAAAAAGGAAGAAATAGATTGGCGAGCGTACATATTCACCGTCGTATATTTAATTATTCGAAAAAATAAGCGTATCTTTTTTTCTCTCGCTTTCTCTCACTTCTTCATTGGACTAGACATTTCGTTTGTACGTACAAAGTGAGCAACTAAAGAAAGGTAGCACGATAATGATGATATGAAAGATAGTTATCTATCTCTATCATCAATTTTTTTCTGCATATAGATCGAAACGAAAAATCTAATGGTCGAATGAATGAAAGAAAAAAAGATGCTGATCATCGATTTTCTGATCGTACTATTAGTTCGCTCATTTCAATTTTTCTTAATATTCAATATTAACTAAAATCTTTATTCGAGCAAAGAATATTTCAAGCAGAAACCATAACACGTGAACAGATAATGAAGAGAACACATTTTAGACGTGATGGTCACGCCGTATGGATGTCTAAATTGATGAATAGTTGATCGTTACACGTTTTTCGTCTATGCCTTGTTATTTTCTACATATATATATATATATATACATGTATATTCATAGTTAGGTCTTGTCTTTCTTCCTTCTTCTTTTTCTCCCCTGTCATTTGATGTATACCATTGAAAGAGATACGGTTGATTGATCACATATAAGTTTGTAGGGTGAAAGTTCGATATTTGCGGTCACAGGTCCTAATTCAGGTTAAAATTTCAATTGAGTAGGACACCGTACTAAACGATAGACACAACGAGCTTTCTCATCATTTATTTTTTTTTGTTACTTCTCTCTCATTCTCTCTATTTGATATTGATAGGTATAAATGTATACATATATATGTGTGTATATGTCTATTCAATTTTCAATGACGATATGAAGCTGTTTGTTGTTGGATTTTTTAATCATCGATCTAATGACATTTATAATAAGAAAAAGAAGAAGAGAAATGAAAGTAGATATATTTGAAAGCTGACAAATCACATAAAAATGAACTTTGTATTAAAATAGAATCTAAATATTACGAACAGATGTGTGTCCAGCATAAAAAGTAAAGAGTATTGTGGAAATATAAGTGAATATACCAGCAGCAACAGCCAAATGATAACTATAAATCCTGGATACCTCTCCATCATGTAACGGACTAGAATAGCCCGAGACAATAAATATTCCACTAAGGAAAAGTAATAATACGACTACGATTTTGATTTTGTCTGCTGTATTACTAAGAATTCCACGAAAGAACATAGCTATGCATAAAAATATTATGGTTAACATAATAATCGATATTATCAATAAAGCACCAGTTGCAGTATAGTATTTACCACAACTAAATATACCAGTGTGACATCCAGACCAACCCGGTGTTGCTACTGCAATAATTGAAAAAAGTGCAGCAAGAGCTGCAAAAATTCCCGAACCTAATAACATAACAACATTTTGTTCCATTGTTATTCGTATGCTTCGAAATTCGATTTTTAATGGTTGCTTCTTTCAATAAGCTTCTCTATTTTATATACGATCATCAAAATTTATTCTTTCTGATAAACACAAAGAAGAATATTTCGTTTTATTATCCTTTACATATACTTAACAGATCCTCTTACGTCCAAGGTCAGAAGCAATAAAACAATATTTTGTGCTTTAATCCCCTCGTCTGTGTTTGATTATACGATATCGAAATTACGTTTATTAAATAAAAAAAAACAGGTATATAATTAGTATAAATAAGTTTTATTGATCAGTAATCATTGCATGCAATCGAGCCGATTTATAATCTGTACGTAATTGAACAAACGATTCGATAATATCTCGTGTTAATGATGCCTAAAAAAAAGACTTTTATCGACAAATCAAACTGAAATTCTCAATTACTAAATGTCCTTCGGTGATAACTTGACGGAGATTATCTGGTACAACAACTAATAGATTAACTAATGCATGTAGAATCGAAAATAATTGTTCAACGGTTGGACTACGGAATTTTTTCGAACATTTTTTGTATTCACTTATATCTTGTAACATTTTCAAACCACCGGGTATGTTGTATTCAAATTTAAAAACATGATCAATTATAATACGATGAAAACGAAGACCAAATTCATTGAGAATACTAGTCAAATTTTTTCCATCGACAGTTTTTTCCAGACGAGCTATTTGATTTTCAACTGAAGTTACGATTCGTTTACAAATCTAGACGAAACTTTTAAGATATTCAATTGAGATCAATCCGATAACCTACTGGTGAACATTCGGGTATATAAAGATCAGTTTCAGGTCGAAGATCAGTACGTTTTTGTTCGTTAAGAATATTTCGAAGATAACCGATAATACACGTTAAAGCTCTAGAATATCATTCGAAATCGAATTGATTTGCTTTATCAATTGTTGTTCTTACTTATCAACACCAATATTAATCAATTCTTCCAATTGTCCGAATGTTTTTTCTTTATTTTGTAATAAAGTAGTTTGTTTTGGTGTTCCTCTAAAACAAGATCAGTTTTCGACAATCAAATTTTCGATTGATTGTTTTTTCTATTCATACAAAAGTAGTGGTTGAATATCCATGACAAAATATCGTTCGACTAATTGAATGCTATTATTTGTTTGTGAAATCGATGAGAAAAATTTAATTTCAGGTTCTTGTTTCGGTTCAGGACCTGGAATCGCTTGTAAACTATATTGTAATTCGTTTCCTAGATGAAGTACGGCAAGTGTATTGAGTAAACTAATAAAACATTGAAGAACATTTTCCGATGCATCAACACCTTCGCATAGCTAAAAATCGGCAACAATTTTATTTCGACATGTCGAGAAGAAAACGAAAGTACTGTAGTTATTCGATTAATTGTTATTTTACAATCGTTTAGTAGAGCTGCAGCTAAATCAGGTGAAAAACGAGACTCATCAACTTGATCAGTTGTGTTGAGTAAACGTTGTTGAATCATATCCGCAATGCTATAAACCAAAGAGTTTCATCTTTTGAAGTAAATGGCGTTTTATTTACCTCGTGCCAATCGGTTTATTTCTTCGTTGGCCACCTGATGCTTCGACTCGTTCGAGATGAACTTGAAATTTATCTTGTAAACACTTCAATTCATCTCTTGAATTTCGAAAATAAACCTTTTTTTGTTTTCTTTTATCGTCAAAACTTTACTTGCTATATGTTTTTAAATAGCCTTTGAAAACATATTGATTTAGTTTATGTAAAAATGCTGGATCGTCACTAATCTTCTGTTTTTGTAAATCAACAGATAATTTCGTCGCTCTTGACAAAATAAAATCATTTGCTGGTTTTTTTTTCTGAAACTATTTTCTTTTCTCTTCATACTTTTCGTGCAAAGTGAATAATGTCTGAAGATATTTCTCCATGCTATCTAAATCAGGATTATGTTTATACGTGTCCAATTGTTTGCTAACGTGAGGCTACGACGAGAAAAAAAATGATGAAGAATGAATGTGAATTTTTCTTTTACTGCGAGTTTAGCTGTATAAACAGTAGTGATTAGTTTTTCAGTGACTTTTTCGGGTTGATCAAAGATTTCGTTGATTAAATCTGAGACTTTAAGGAACAATTGTGGAATGGAACTGAAGATATCAATATTTGGATTGTCGAAATAACCTTCGAGACAATCAGTGATAAAGTTTTGAATGCAATCATTATCACCCTACATAAGAGATATATTAATGAGAACCGTCAATTGACTAGATTTTTACTTTGAATTTTGAAAGTAATTTAATATATTTTCTCATTGCTTTTTTATCGTTTCGAACTTGTGCTCGTGAGAATTCGTATAATAAATCTTGTTCAATCGCTGTATAACGATCGGTGACTTTCTTTTTCGCTTCGACAAATCTAGATTTTCAAAAAATAACGAAAACACAAATTCTTTTTTTTTTGTTTCTACTTCGGTTCGTTTGGTAGCTCTTGTAGAACGTTGTATAACTGATGAATAATATTTGCAGCTTGTTCGAGTTTGGATTTATCTTGAAAGACAAGACTAACATCATCGTTAGCATCGAGAAATCGTTCGAGATATTTGGCCGTTGTTCGAGCATCGACTAATTGTTGTCGAGGATTACTTTTGTTTTCTAATTGATGACCGATTTGTATGACTTTCGTGGAAATAACACTGATACGCATTTCGAGTTCCTGTTGACCTGTGTAAGTCGACTGAAAACAACGAGATTTTGGACTTTTTCTTTTGTTTTGAACGTAGATAATCTACTTGGTATAATTCTTCAAGTTCGGCAACACTATTTGCCCAAGTATTACGTTCTTTTTCACAAGCTTCTTCGAGATGTTTGATATTTTGTTCGGTTTGGACTTGATAATCCTGAATGAAAATGTTAAAATCATATTTTCAATCTGTATTTGCATTTACTTGTAAAATAGACATTGCTTGTCGAAATTTATTTTCCAATAAAGTTGGATCGAAATTTTCATTTACAACATTGCCATCCGTGGATTTATAGGCGATATTTTCAATTAAATTATCGACATCAAAATCCGCCTAGGAAAATCGAAACTATTCTTTTCTTTTCTCTTCAACGTAGAAAATCATCTTACAGAATCTAAACTAGCTAACACTAATTCTTCCATTATAATCTAGAAAATGAATCTTTATGAGGGAATTCAAAGTGAAAAACTGTTGTTTTTTTTCTCAAAACACTACAAACAATCATTCAACAGGACTAATTTCAATTCGAATTAGTCCAGAAAGATACGCATAAGCACACATTGTCAATATGCCGACAGTAACGACAGCTATTTTATCTCGAAGACGATCTTCTGTCCGAACAGGTGGCACAGTTGTTGTTGTTGTTGTTGCATTTGAATTCGAATCGATTTCATTTAGATCTCGATTCAATTCACTCAAATAAACCGTTAGAATTCGATCGATGAAATCTCGAAGATTCTTTCGACCGGATGCATAACGAGCTAGAGCACTATTCGACGCTGGACCGTGTAACAATGGAGCTAAATAACCAAAGACGAAAGCATCGACGCTTGTTGGACTGAAAGGCAGCATTGAAATTGTGATATTTAGAAGAAGAAACTCGATTTACCTAACACCGAATAAAAACGGTTTCGTTCCGAGAACGTTTGATAAATGATCGAGAGCGCGTTTGCCTTTTTCGAATATCTAAACAAACGAATACAAAAGACAAGTCAAATCAAAATCCATACAGTCTTTCTAGTTTGATCGAAGTTTTTGTCTCCATATGTGACAAGAAATTGATGTTTTAAATTTTCTGTTGTTTGTTTGCCGTAAATATACGCTAGAGGAAAGCCGCCTAACGGTCGAGCATAGATATTTATTATTAGACTACGAAATGCATCATCAAGCCAAAATGTATCAAGCTAAAAGAAAGAACAAAGTCAATAGACATTTTCGTTTGTTCAACAGGAAAAACAAAACGTACAACAGCGGGAACAAGCGAAGATTTGACTAGAGCATAAAGAGCTAGAAGATCGGCTTTATCAGCTTGACATTCTTGATCGATGTCAATATGCTAAATCAAAGGTTTTAGAAATGAAATCAACTCGAATACAATGATATCTACCGAATTTTTACATAGATCAACAATAGCATCGTAACCAGATGCAAGTCGAGCTACTTGATTGTCACCGAGAAGAATTGGAAAATGTTCTTGAAAATAGATTTAGTTATTGATGAGTAATAGTTTTATAAAATACCTTTAAGAAATGCTAAACGACTAAGATTGGTTTGCAAACGAACATTTAATCGAGAGAAAGCAAGATGTGCCTGAATAGAAAACAAACAATTAACTCTCGATTTCTCAATGAAATCTATTTCTTATTTACTAAAACAGAAAGACATTCAGGATCGAATGAAGGTAATGCTCCATATGCTGGCCAGATGCACAATGATGTAAAAGCTAATACCTAAATCGAACATACGTAAATCAATTATTGATCTTCAATGAAGATTTTACTGAATCAACTGTTGTTGCCGATGACATTGAAAGCAAGGAAAATAATTGATAATGAGCAAATGTATGTGCATAGAATTGAGAGAGAGATGGATGTAAATCGTTCGTTTTTTTTCTTTTGACACTATTTTAACAATTGGTGGATTGTGTGAAGAAATCAGAATAAAGAGAACAGATTTAGTGACCTCTGTTGACGGATAAGACATAATAGATAAAGTTATTTCGATGATAATTCAAAAAACATACCGGTTAACTCAATTAATTAATGGTCAAATTAGGTTAGTGTACTTAAACTGAATAATTGATTGATTTCAAGCAGATAGAAGAGATGAATCTATTCAATATATCACAATTCATTATGGAAATCGAAGAAGAATATCCTTCTAAAGATCATATCGATTTGACTGATAATTATGAATTAACTATAATATCGAAAAAAAAACGTAGGACGTTTACAGCGACATATTATACACCTGGCTGATTCGTTGGGGTTTCTTTAGCAAATAAATATCACATTTAAATCGAATTGTCAAACGTAAAGAACGGCGAAAAAACGTACTTTTTTTATCAAAAGTATATCTACAGCTGAGAGTCATATCTATAACACACCATCGTATATATACACCATATACGATAGTAAAAAATCAGAGTTCTATAGCTTTTTCTTTTCAAGATCGGATGGATATTAAAATGAGCAATTTCATTAGGATATGTGTAATTTTGGCTTGTTTACTGAATGTTTGTCAATCGTCGACACCGAATATTTTAATTTTTCTTGTCGATGATCTTGGATATGGTGATACAGGTGCTTATGGTAATTCGACCATCGATTCTCCACATATCGATTCATTAGCACGTGATGGTGTACGATATACTCAAATGTATTCAGCTGCATCGATCTGTACGCCATCACGAGGTGGACTTTTAACAGGACGATATCCAGTTCGTTTGGGTTTAACATCAGATAATAATCGATTTCGAACATTTAATTCACCGGCTCAACCCGGTGGAATACCTCATGATGAAGTTACGTTGGCTGAAGCTGCTCAACAGCAAGGCTATCGAACTGGTCTCGTAGGTAAATGGCATTTAGGATTAGGTCGTAATGGTGAACATTTACCAATACATCATGGTTTCGATTCATTCTTTGGTATGCCAGTAACAAATGTTCAAACATGTGGAAATAAAAAGATCTATAATTTAATCGGTGGACATGGAGAAATTCTCGATCGATCATTTCCCATCTACTTTTTTGAAATGACTGGTCGAGTAAGTTTTTACAAGCAAATGCTTTCTTTCTTCTATTATTGTTTTTATTCAAGATTTGGTTAACATTCTTCGCTGTTGTATTGGTTACTTGGTTGTTTCTATCTCGTAAATTAGGATATATTCTATTGTTCATCAGTACTGTCATTTGTATTTGTTCAATGTGGTATGCACTTTCGTTTACTCTTTTGAGTCGTTCATCTTGTTTATTATATCGAAATGACACGATCATTGAACAACCACTTCATCTTGAAAATTTAACACTTCGTAATACGAATGAAGCAATCAAATTCATGACTGAATCAGTTCAAATTCATCAGAAACCATTTTTTCTCTACATGGCTTACATCAAAGTTCATACGGCTCTATTTACTCTACCGGAAAATGCTGGTCGTAGTCGTCATGGTGCTTACGGTGATAATATTGAAGAACTCGACTGGAGTGTTGGTCAAATTCTTCAAGCATTGAAAACATTGAATGTCGAAGATGATACTATAGTTGTTTTTGCATCGGATAATGGACCTTTTCTCGAACGTGGCATTGAAGCTGGCTTTTGTGGTCATGCAAAATCGAAATCAGGCAAATTGAGTGAACAACCTCTTCGAGGTGCCAAAGGTCAAACTTGGGAATGTGGTGTTCGTGTGCCTGGCATCATTCGTTGGTCGAAACATATCAAAGCTGGTCAAACAATAGATGATGTTGCATCATTACTCGATATCTATCCATCATTATTAGAATTATGGAATAAAGAATCGTTAACTGATCGTCCATTCGACGGTATTAGTCTCTGGCCAAAAGTTGAATTCCTACCCAATTCATTCGTGCCTTCATCTTTAACTAGTGTCAAACAAGAACGTGATACACTTTTTCACTATTGTGGTTCGACAGTAACAGCTGTTCGTCAAGGTAAATACAAAGCTCATTATTGGACAACTCAATGGGATCAAGGTTTACGTGCATGTCCAAGTGTAACTATTTGTCCATGTCGTAGTGTTCAACATTCTCCACCGTTACTTTTCGATATGGATACTGATCCAGCCGAAGAATCACCGTTAGATATTGAAAATTATACTGATGTTATAGAAAAAATCAATTCAGCACTTGAAAATCATCAAAAAACAATCGTTCCAGTTAAAAATCAATTAGAAAATCCTGCCTATCCATGGTTATTTCCTTGTTGTAATGCTCACGGTTTGACACGTGTCTATCGATTGCTTACGAATACTTGTCAATGTTAAACATCGTGTTTGTGTGTTTAGTTCGAAATAAAAATGAAATGCATTTACACTTCAAACTTCGAGTATATCATCAAAATTCTTTTCATTCCTGTTTCTTTTTCCTTTTTCCTCTCATTTCTTTTCTTCAGATACAAATCTGAGTATTTAAGTATCACGCTATTTGTTCGTGACTCTTCAGTTTCTCGTTCTAACGACGTTTCCATCGAAATAAAAGAGGAAGTTATTAATGTTTAACAAAACTATATTTCTATGACATTGAAATCAATCTTATTTTAGGTACAAAAAAGTGTTTCTTTTTTTTTCTCTTCAAGTCTACTTAGACATCGAGAGTAGGTAAATAGAACGAGCATATCAAAACGATAGGAAAAAGAAACACGAGTGTCACGTTAATATATAATTAATTGTACTGTTTGTCTTTCTGATCAATGAAACAGATTTTTACTTGAATTATATTTTCGAATATTGACTAATCCTCGATTATGAAGTTTCTTTTCCGATAAATATCTCATTAGATCATCACGAGCTGCCGTAGTTCGAGTGAATTTTGTTGAACATTTTCTTTTTCTTGGTCGATCATCGGCGGAGGCATAATTCTGATTTGTATTTATCACTGGTTGAACATGCAATGAATTCGATTTATGAATGGTTCGTTGAGGATTGAAATCACCTGGACGATAAGCAGCCTGTTTTACGGCTGGATAGATCCAAGTCAAAGCAATGCGATATTGAAGAAAAATATCTGTCGAATAGAAAATTGACAATCGAATTTCAACTTTGAAAATGAACAAAACCTTTGATAATTGTCTGTAAAACCATTGCATCGGCAAATTTTACCTGTTTACGAAAACAAACAAACAAAAGTTTTGTGTAATTTCGATGTTTGAGCTCACTTCAGCATCGAGTTCACAATTTAACAATTCGAAATCAGTGACTAATAAATCGAGAGCTATATACAATTGATCGTGAGGTAAAAGAAGATCGTAGCCAATCTCTTGATGAATCTGTTTGAGATCTCTCAATCGATTGATATTACATTTAAATATCTCAAGTGATCGACGTATTATCGGTAGATTCATCATTGTTCCATTAGTATAATGAATACGTGCCATTCGCATGTCGAGAAACGTCCGTTTAGCTAATCAAAATTCCCAGTTTAACAATGTTTTTGTTTTCTATTTCAAAACCTGTTGCACAAAGAAGACGCATTTTTTGAACGAAATGATCAAATTCACTATCGAGATTATAGTAGAATGCACAAGTACGTGGCACGCAATAATCGTTATAACGTAACTGAAAAGAAAATGAAAAGGAAACGGAATCAATCGATTTCCGTCGATAGTTCGAATTTTTACCAGCGTATTGATTTGAACACGTCGTAATGATGATGTTTGAAAAGCATTGATAGAAAAATAAGTTAATTCACTGGCATATTCGAGAAGATTATTTAAAAATTGAGCAAATTGAATTTGAACTAATTTCGGTATATGTGGCGTGACTTTGACTTGATTTTTTTTGTCTGATATTTGTCGATCGAGTGAATTGTTATTATATTGAAGCATTGTTTTCGATAATAAACTTATGAGAACTTAACAATGAAAAACCAAATCAAAACTGAAAGTTAATTCAAATCGTTTCTTTGTTTTCTGTTGTTCTTATTATTATTTATATTTGATTTAATCAGAATAAATCCTTAACAACCAATTTATGCTTTTCTTTGTCTGTTAGTTTTCTGTTGTTTGTCGATCTATTGTTCTTGTTCGCATTCGAATGACTACATGTGTCGTAAAATTGTTCGGCTAGAAAGTTTTGACAGTAGTCTGAAGAAAATGAGAGGGCACGATTTTCCCGTCTTGTGTTCGAGAGAAAATCTGAAGCGAGGAGGGAGGAGAATAGTTGAACATATCTATTTGACTTTGAGGCTTTTCTTTCTGTTGCTAATATTCAAGTGACGTCTTCTTGTGATTTCTCGTAAACATGCCGATCGTCATCAACATTTTTTTTTCCTTTTTCTTCCGCATTTCTTCGCATTAACCCGTTCAAGTTTTGTATATCTCTTCTATGTCACTGTCGTTTTTTCCGTCATTTTTCCTTCTGAATTATCAACAGTACGATTCTTTCTCTTTTATTTTCCGTTAAAATGCATTCTCTCTCTATCTCTCTCTCTCTCTATTTGCAATAATTAATTGTATAGCGGACTTTTTTTTATCTCTTTCCGAGCTGTTTCTCTTTCTCGTTCTCGCGGTTCGGTGGAATTTTTTCCGGTTCTCTCTATGTCGCTTGAAGAGAAGTCGTGCTCTTTGGAATACTTGATAAAGAAACAAAAAGAAGAAGAAAAAAAAAACGAGAGTATAAGACGATGAGCAAATGCAGAAATAGTCGAAAGAGAATTGAGTGACATACTACAGCACATTTTCAGTCAAGGTTCATCACAATGACAATAATACTAACGACGACAACAACCACCAAAGCAGAAAAATAAGAAGAGGACAACAACTGATATGTGTTTTGACTGATTGTTGTCGAAAGCATCCTCTTCGTCATTCTCTTAACATGCATGATCCATCAGTTTCAATAGTATCAAAACCCAAACGTTTTGCCGGCAGTTATCTTGTCAATCGGCATAATGTCAAATTTTTAATTCGAGTACTTGTTGGCATAGCCTTAGCACATTTTATTGGTCAACGTTTTCGACCGACTCATGCCGCTCCGAGTAGTACGAAATCTAATTGGAAAAATCGACCACCCAAAATTCTTCCGTCAACAACACCATCCGATGGTAAGTTTACTCAGTCAACAGTCAAATTCTCGTTACCGGAAAACTACAACAAAGAAAATAGGATATCATTTTTTTATTTGACAACTCGATGTTAAATGACATGCTGATTTTAATAGATAATCTCTCTCGAGAATTGCGGTTTTACCTTTTGTTGATTTAGATGATGACGATGATAAACTAACAACAACAATTCGTACGATGACAACATTTGCTTTAACCACTCGTGGATGGCAACCAGGTCAAATGAAAAATTGTACTGAGCCAGGTAAATCTCATTAACAACTAAGTAGTTTGTTACACTTGCGTTTTTGTTCGATTTAATGGAGAAAAAAATAGAAAGATTTTGCCATCCTCTTCTTCTTCATTATGTATTTCTGTCAAATTGAATTATTACAAATAGAGAAGCCTTATTATCTAATTTAATTCTACTCGTTTTTCTTTTTTTTTACCTATAGAAGCAAAAAAACATAAATTACACTTTTCTTTTCTCTTTTTCTTCTAGCTATTGATGAATTTCCTGAAGACCTTTTTACACAATCACAACGACGTCACGTACGTTTCTTCAAATCATTAAACAGAAAATAAATCCCTATTTGTCAAATGTTTTTTTTACATAGGGAGCTATTATATTTCATTTAGCTGCGTGTGTTTACATATTCATTGCCATTGCTATTGTTGTCGACGATTATTTCATTGCTGCATTAGATAAACTTTGTGCCGTATGTTTTTTAGAGAACAAAAACCAACAGAAACGAGGAAATACAATATTTACATTTGTCTAGGCATTGCAACTTGATGAAGATGTTGCTGGTGCAACATTTATGGCAGGTGGATCGTCTTCACCTGAGTTATTTACAGCGGTTATTGGTAAGTTTTTCGAATCAAGAGAGAGGAGATTTGCTATTTTTTTTATTTTGTTGGTAGGCATTTTTGTTGCTAAAGGCGATGTTGGTGTCGGAACAATTGTTGGTTCAGCTGTGTTCAACATTGTTTGCGTCATCGGTGTTTGTGGTTTATTTGTTAATGGAGTAAGTACTTGAGAATTTCGAAAGAGAAATCAACAAAATGAATCCATTTGTTTTCCATAGGCTATTCGATTAACTTGGTGGTATGTGACATTATGATTGTGTTTTTTTTGTCTGTCAAGAATGTATTTAAATTAGGCCCTTATGTCGAGATTCAGTTTACTATGGCATGTCAATCTTAGTTTTAATCATAGTAAATATTAAAATCGAACGAAAACAAATCGAATTAGATGAATTTCTTTAGTGTCTATCGGATAGTCGTATAACATTATTTGAATCCGTGTTTCTTCTGGTTTTATATGCTGGATATATTACAATTATGTGGTAAATAAAAAAATAAATAAATATTTTGTTTGACTTCATTTTCTTTTTTTGATTTATTTCTTCAGTAATAACAGACGTCTACAACAATTCATTGCTAGTCGATGGCAAGCATTTTCAATCTATGGCGGTCAACCAGAGGATCCGATTTTGATGGCTGGTAACACTCAAAAAACCTATGGAATACGAAATACTTATGGTGAGTTATTTGAAATTTGAATATTTCGAAATTTTCATATGGATTTTTTTATTTTGAAAGAACGATTCAATGACGATGATGACGGCGGACGAGTGATCAATTACAATGCAGCAATGGAACAGGGATCCGTTCCTATAGACGAGGTGATTGCTAATCGTCGTTGTCGAGAAATACTTACGCTGTGTTTTTGTTTAATTTCTCTTGGAATAGATGCAATCCCAAGGAGAAGTTCCAAGTCATCCTCAAAAGCCAGCAAGTGAACGTCGATTTTCATTTTATCAAGGTCGAACACCAAGGTAAACATATATTCAATCGAGCAAAATGAAAATTTCGTTCTATCATTTTTATTTAGTCTCTTAGCAGTCGATGAAGATAATTACGATGATTGGAGAAACATTCCGAATTATAATCTCGATCCGATCGGTTTTGCTAAATGGGCTGGATTAGCACCTATTAAAATTCTCTGTCATTTTACTATTCCTGATTGTCGTAATCCAAGGTAAATTCGTCTACAAATTTCGATAATTTCTTAATGAATAGTTTAGATTTTCCAAATGGTTTCCATTTACATTCGTTATGTCGATTGTTTGGCTATGTTTCTTGACCTATCTCATGGTTTGGATGGTGACAATCATCGGTTTTACATTCGGCATTCCTGATAGTGTTATGGGCATAACATTTCTAGCTGCAGGCAGCAGCGTTCCAGATGCATTGAGTAGTGTTCTCGTTGTTCGACAAGGTAGAAAATGTTTTAATTCGAAAATCGATATGAAACTAATCGAATTCGTTCTAGGCCTTGTCGATATGGGTGTTTCGAATACATTTGGTTCGAATGTCTTCGATCTTCTTGTTGGTCTCGCTTTGCCATGGTTTTTCAAAGCTTTGATAAGTGGTGAGCCTGTTCATATTAATTCAAACGGTTTGATGTACGATTCCGTTCTTTTACTTGGCATCGTTGGTTTAACAGTAAGATGAATAAATAGAAAATATGTTCATTTCAATGATGGATAATCTTCTAGGTGATTAGTTTTCATCGTCGAAAATGGTATTTAGATTATAATTTGGGCATATTTTTTCTTGCTGTCTACGGAATATTCGTGATTGTCTCGTTATTAATTGAATTAAATGTATTCGGTTTTGTCAACCCACCTATGTGTTAATTAAATCGAAAAAAAAGAGAAAAAAAACACGTCATCTATCTTCGTATCATATCGAAATATTTTAGAATAACAATAATAATACTCTATTTTTGTGTGTCCTTTTGTTTTCTTTCATCTATATCGCATACATATCGTTTCTGTTCTTTTCTTTTTTTGCTGTTGTTTTCCTGAAATAAAAATACAGTGTCTTATAATTAATCAAAGATTTTGAATGTCTATTAGAGCTTTTTTGAATATTTCTTGAGAAACCGATATGTTTTCCAATCGTAGCACATATCGACCAGTTGAACGATCTTTTGCAATATCTATGACTTCGAAAAGTGTACCAGGTAATATTAATATTTCTTTTTCAAATGCATAAGTAGATAGTGATTTGTTAACATTTAAATCAATAGCTGTATAACAAATTTGAGGAAAATTGAATATACACATGACGGTGGATCTATTCGCGTGTTTTGTATATGTATCAACGATAGTTTGAGAGGCTGATGTTGAGAGTAATGTTTTAACTTCAACTATTCGGCCTTTATTTTTATTTGCCCATTCATAATCATAAATACAATCGAATGTCATTTCGAAACTTCGATAGGTTTTACCACCTTGAAATGCACGATCTCCTAATGAAAGTAAATGTGAATATAATTTGAATGCAAATGAATCCGAATTTTGTTGTAGAGCATCATAGAAAGGTGTTTCTAAAGTGTATAATCGAAGAAGTTGACTAACATCGTGTTTATTTTGATAATTTTCAAAGAATTTATTCGCACGTTTCCATTCAATATGATTCGATGGGATAGATTTTTTCATAATTCTCGCAATATCTTGACTGACACTGGAAACCTATGAAGAAAAATAACGATTGCAATTGAAAGATCAGATTTACTTGAAGTTTTTTCAAAGAATATTTCATCATTTGTATGGATATTGCTGTTTGAATGACTCCATGAATTGCTTGAGAAGTACCTGTTTTTTTATAACTATTAAACCAAAATTGAGGAATATTAGCATCGTCGGCAACTTGATCTTCGGTTCTCGGAGAAGTTCGTTTCATTGGTTTAAAATGAATTTCAGGTGATGAAAATCGATTGAGATCATTTTTATAATTCGAACGATAGAATAATTGACGCATTTTGTCATCTCGAGCTTCGTCATACGGTGTATTGCTGTATTTATTAATAAGTGATGCATCAAAACCGTTTTCTAATAGTAATTTTACGATTTCATAGTGACCGTAATATGTAGCTGCATGTAAGGCAGTGGTATTTGCTGAATCGAGAGATTGTTTTTGTTCATCGGTTATCGTAGGTAGAAGTTGTTTAACCGTTTGAATGTCTCCACTTCGACAAGCCGCATAGAATTCTTTAATTTTCGACATTAGTTCCTCAATTTCGAATTACTAATCGAAATTTATTTTGATGACTAAATGATGAAAAATAAAACTAAGGGCAATAACCTATTAATTTGCGCATCGTTAAGTTGTAAATTACCGAAAAGAAAACAGAAATCATTGAAGCATAACTACATATTCATAGACTACACTCCCGTTCTATGTAAACATAAGTCAAAATAATAATTTTTGTTATTGATTTGCAAAGAAAGTTGATCAAAACAAGATGAGTGAATTCTATTTAGCATGTCGTAACGGTGATGTAAGAACCGTCGAAGCACTATTAACAAAATTAACAGCAACAGAAATCAATCGAGCAGAAGCAACGGGAAGTACGGCTCTTCATGCTGCAGCCTTCTATGGTCAAACTACGATTGTTCGTCTTTTATTAGAACATGGTGCTGATGCGTCAATTACAGATAAAGAAGGCAAAACTCCAAAACAAACAGCACGAACAAAAGAAATCGAAGCTTTATTTCAAAATGCACAGAATTCTAGTAGTCGTCGAGCTATTTTTAATAAACGTCAGGATGTTGATGATGCTGATGATGATTTACCACAATGTGAAGAATTTCAAATCTATTCCAATGCAAATAATACAGAAAACTCAATATTAGCTACACAAATATTAAAAACAAGATTAGCAACATATCCAGTTAATCAACGAACAATACGAGTTCCAGGAAATATGGACTATTTAGAAAAACAATATCGAATTGTATGTGAAGATGCAAAAAACTCGAATGCTTGGGAACTTGGCAAAAATATTTTTCAACAATATCAACAAACGAAAAATTTCACTTATATACTTAAATTATACACGTTGAATACGATATTTACTTCGATGGTGCAAGATGATCATTGTTTTCATATTGAAATGTATCGATATTTACTATCCAGTGATACAAATCCAGCATGTGGTCGTTTCTTTCGAGCCGTTTGGCTTTCTTCGAAACATGTGAAATTTTTTCAATGGTCACTCGCACATCAACAGAGTTTACTCGAACTCCAAACACCTATGATAACGATGTCAGATCGAAATATAGTACTCGAGTTTTTGAAAGCTCTCGGTGGAACATCAAATGAAAATCAAAAGGTCTTATTCGAGTTCAAGTTTGCTGATGATTCATCATGTTTCACTGCGATTGAAAGCGCTGTCGATAAGAAATCCGGCCTTCGAGAAGCTTGGCTTTTACCAGGAACATTATTTTCAGTAAATAACATTGGAAAAACTCATGATAACACTGTCGTTGTCACCTTGACTAACGTGCCTGTCGAGAAAAGAGTTTTACTAACAACTTCAAATGCTTTAGCAAGATAAAAGAAAAAAAATGATTTGATTCTTTTTCGAATTCGTTTATTTATTTGAAAATCACTGATAAAAAGAAAGAAGAGAAGGCAAAAAAGAAAACGAAATCAAACTAATACACACGATGGTAAAAAATAGAACCATATATATACAAAGAAGGAAAAAAAACGTAATAGTGGAACAAAATGAAACGCACGAGATTTTATTTCATGTTTGTCAATGATGAAGGATAGTAGTAATAGTTTTGTAATTGTTGTTGATTGTACAATAAATATCGTTGTATGGCATTTTGATGCAATAATGGTGAATTTTTCTGCTGTTGTTGTTGTTGTTGTTGTTGTAATTGAGCCATATAAAATAGATAAAGATAATTTGGATCCATGAGTGTTGTCGGTATTGTTTCGTTGACCGTTGGTTTATCCGGTACTCGTTCAATTAATGATTCAATATTTCTCAAATCATTTTTGACTGTTTTTGGACGAGAACAAATTCGTTTTGTCGTATCATCATCGGTTGTCGATGGTGAACGAGATCGTTTTATCGATCGATGTTGATCGTACGGATAGGCAGCGGGAGAAATATTTGGATTAATACGTTGTTGCTGTTGATGATGATGATAGGTTGTTGTTGTGGTTGTTGCTGTCGGTGAACATGTACTTGTTGATGTTGATGATGATAAGCTTGGTGTACGTTTAACATGAATTGATTCATTCTCATATTGATTCGTATGATGATTTGTTTCAATATCAATGAATTCTTCGGTTTTTTCTGATGAAGAATTTTCACTTGAATGATACGTTCGTAAGAGTGGAAGAGTTGCTGGCTTTTCGAAAAGTGTTCCTCGTCCTGTCGAATTCGTAGCCGAAGATAAATCGAAATTGAGACGTCTAAATTTAATAACTCAATCAGTAGAATCTTACATTGTGACTATAATTATAGCGAGAGAAAAAAAAATTTTAAACGATCTTTTAGATCAAACATTAAGATAAAACTGATTCGTCTCATGTTTAATATACACATTACATGAAACCTAATGTTTCATTCGACATGAAAACGAAGGTCTTCCGAAAAATCGTTGTTTGAATTTTAAATTCACAAAATATCAAATCGAATTTGTCTCATTTTTTGTCGTGTTCATTGAAAAGACATCTGGCTTACTCATTAACCAAAAAAAAGACAAAAATACACACACACACACACACACACAGATTGAGGTGTATGTTTTTCTCTCTGTCTCTCTATCCATTTGCATCCATTATCACACATTGAATAGAAATAAGTGATCACAGTCAGGTTTTTGTCACTGAAGATAAATGTATTTATATATATACACTCAAATGGACGACGGATCGATCAGAGGCAAAGAGAGTGAGATCGCAAATTGAACGTGACACATCAGACATTCGCATACACACGTTCAAATCACAACAAAATACATATACACATTTCTTTTTTCTCTATCAAATGATGATAAACGACAAAAAATCAAGGGAAGCTACTTTATTTATCCAGATATGATATAGACCAACTAATGAGAATGCCTCGAGAAATAATGAAAGTGATAGATCATCAAAAGAAAGTAATGATGAACAGCACTTGAAGTTGAAACTTTTCTATCGCTATATATAGGAAAAAAATTTTCTGTTTTGTTTTGTTTTATATTTTATCATAATCTAAATGAATAGAGACACAAATGATTTGTCTTCTTTCTTCTTATTTCGTATCTATCTATTTACATTATACAGTATACATTACATAAGCACACCTGTGATGTATCGCTTTTACACGGATACTAATCGAAGTTGATCTACGTATGTACATTATTCAATGAAAAAAAAAGAAACGAGAAAGAGAGAGAGGGAGAAACTCGAGCGAAATTTGGACTAATAAGAAAAGAAAATGCATACCTTTTATCACGCTTGCTTGCCGCTCCATTGTCTCGAAAACCTTTTGCAAAAGGATTATTGTCGATTTTCAATTGGGTAATCTATCAAGCATATCATTCGATAAATCAATGATGAGAAGAAAAAAAAACGAAGAAAGGTTACTTTTTCATTCTGATAAGCAGTTACAGCAATAAATTGTGTTTCTTTAAATATAAACGTTTTGATTGGCGACCACGGTATTTTAATTAAATCATTCGTTTTTACAATATGTAATCGTGGTTGATATCGATGCATTGAATTAAGTATCGTCTAGAAGAAAAAGAACTTCTCGTCTTGCCACTGTCGTCATAAAAAAAAGAAAACGACATGCATAAATATAAGAAACTTGACTTGCACCTGGATGGGTGTTGTTAATAGAGTGTTATTTGTTAAGAAAGAGGGTAGAGAAAAAAAATCAAATCTCGCTTTATCAACACATTTTATGACAAGCAAACAAATCAAATTCTCAAATTGATGTTAAATAGAACTTGATTTTTCATTGGAAGAAAACGAATCATTTTCGAACATTAAAAAAAGTCTTTCATTCGTTTTTTTTTCTCTATGGCTCATTAGATTCATCAAGAGAATCTTTAAAGTGAAATATAGTAACGATCGATTGTCAAGATAGACAAACATACGGCGACGATATCAACTAAACTGATCGAAACAAAACATTAACTTGTTTATTACTTTCGAGTAAATGATAATGGATATTTGAAAAACGAACGGACACAGAAAAAACGCATATTGATGATTAATGAATATATATTTAAGATAGTTTTTACTTACATAAGAATTTTTGTCAGATATGTTATTTGTCAATTTAAGTTTATGAAATGAAACTGATTTCGACATCCATTGTTCGCCTAAGATACAGATGAATTTCTAGGAAAATTCTTTTTTAATCATTTACCAGTGGCCGGTGAATCCGGATGAACGTAGAGACGTTTCGACATTTCAGGATCGGCATTGCCAGCAATCATCCATTTCGAATTATGAAATTTATATCGATGTGAATCCGCAGCTTGAATGTCCATTAAAAACACGTATTTCGCTTGAGGATTCAAGCCGGTTACTTTGACTTTAAAAGCCGGAAAAATTCGTCTAGAAAAGGCAAAAAAATAATTGTACTTGTCACTTATTGATCAATTATCTACCGTCCGCTTTTGGTGATAACCTTAAAAAAAAACGACATATTTTATTTTTCGATAGAGAAAGAAAGAAATCAATCGAACCATTTCTGTTCCATGAGCATGAAATGCATCCCATAATTGTTTATTTTCTAATTCAACTTTGAGTTCAGGATCGTCATCATTTGCATTATTATTATCATCTTGTTGTTGTTGTTGTTGTAAAGGATGATTATTATCAATTGAAAACGACGATGATTGATTAAGAAATGGATTTACAAATGATCGAGATGTTGTACTCGAAAAGATCGAATTGAAATTGGCACTCATCGGTGCAGGAAGATTAACTAGTGGTCGAAAACCCATACGCATGTGTGCAGAATATGTATGTTCGTGTATATAAATCTGTCGATATATTCGCTTTGTCAAGTGTACAAGAGCTTCACGCTTCACCTCGGTTGTTTGTCGCGCTTTTTCTTCTCTCTTGATAGAAAAAAAGCGAGCAAAGAGAAGGGGAGAGAGCGAGAGAGAGACAAAGAGAGAAAAAAGGTGTACTGTATGTATTCGTTTTACGTTATCGAAATATAACATTGACGAACCAATGAGAATGAGAGACTGTATCAATAAAAATGATTGGACGAATCATATAGAAAAAGCCTTAAGAGAGAAAAAGAAGAAAAAAAATACGATATTTTACATATACAGGTGAAAGTAAGAAGAGATGAAGAATGAAGAAAGGCAATCAATTACTGTATGCATAGCATCCTCAAAAAGTGTGAGCAAATACTGATTTTGTCTCCTTGATGGATCTGTTTTCTATTAGACGAAATCGAGGCGAGCAGCAACAGTGAAAGAACAAGAGAGAG
>Ga0209935_1000754_pt1 | contig 67126 bp, 48 predicted proteins | sample ThiBio_1000_plan_2_FD_183958 | JGI IMG/M metagenome (GOLD analysis project Ga0209935, IMG submission 183958) | Wastewater bioreactor microbial communities from Cape Town, South Africa - Thiocy_cont_1000_plan (SPAdes) | ecosystem: Engineered > Bioreactor > Thiocyanate-remediating >... | reverse complement strand
CACGCTGCGGGCCTTTCCTACGAAAAGGCGGGCGACCTCGAACCCGCGCAGACCCTCACGACGACCTTCCGGATGAGCAATGTCGATCTCGGCGCTTATGAAAAGGCGGGCGGCAAGAAGATACTCGCGCAGAAGATGGCCGGGGCGGTGGACGCCGGGACCCATCCGCTGCCCCGCAAGGCTGGCAGCCTGCATGCCATGAACGCCAGGGGGTGCATCTCCACCGTGGCCGTGCGCGTGGCCGATATCGACGCGACCGACTTTGAGCAGTTGACTGCGGCGGAAATGGAGGGCCGCCGCCAGGCTTTTCTCTACGAGGCCTTTTTGCGAGACTGCGTGCCTGGCTTTGCGGAATCGAACATCATCGGGCTTTCCCATCAGATCGGCGTGCGTGAGACCCGGCGGGTCCACGGCGAGTATCGGCTGACCCGGGAGGACTGCCTTTCCGTGGCGCGGTTCGAGGACCGCGTGCTTCTCTGCGGCGCGCCCATCGAGGACCATCGCGCCGCGCCCGACGGGAAAAGCGAGGAAACCGTCTGGGGATACATCCCCGGCGGCGACGCTTACGACGTGCCGTATCGCACGCTGGTTCCGCGCGGACGGGACGAGATTCTCGCCATCGGGCGATGCTTCAGCGCGACCCACGACGCGCACGCCTCCTGCCGTTCCATGGGCCAGACGATGGCCATGGGCCATGCGGCCGGGCTTGCCGTGGCGCTCTCGCTGGAAAAGGGATGCGGCGTGCGGGACATCCCGGTTTCCGATCTCCAGCAGCGGCTCCGGGGCGCCGGGGCCGTGCTTGAAACGCCCCGCCGCATCGCGCACACCGCTGCCGATGCCTGGGCGGAGAACTTCGCCGACCCTCCCGCCCATTGATCGCATGAGCTTCATTCGCACCGTCCTCGGGGACATCGCCCCTTCCGAACTCGGCCTCTGCTACGCGCACGAGCACATCATCATCGATGCCAGCTTCACCACGCAGGCCACGCCGGATTTCCTGCTGGACGATGTCGCAAAGGCCTCCGCCGAACTTTCCGATTTCCGCGCCGCCGGAGGAAGCACCATGGTGGATTCCATGCCCTGCGACTGCGGCCGCAACGTTCGCAAGCTGGCCGAGATTTCCCGCGCCAGCGGCGTCCACATCGTGGCTCCGACGGGGCTGCACATGGCGAAGTATTACGACCCCGGCCACTGGGGACATTTCTATGCGGAGGATCAACTGGCGGCGCTCTTCATCGCCGAGATCAAGGAGGGCATCGACGCGCACGATTACAGCGGCCCCATCGTCGAGCGCGCCCCGCATCGCGCAGGCGTCATCAAGATCGCCACGGACGCGCAGTGGAGCCCGCGCGAGGAAAAGCTCTTTGCCGCCGCCGCGCACGCCCATCGCCGCACGGGATGCCCGATCCTCACCCACACCGAGCAGGGGACCCTGGGCCTGGAACAGGCGGAGCGCCTGCATTCGTTGGGCGTGGACCTGCGCCACGTCGTCCTTTCCCACACCGACCGCAAGCCCGACCGAGCCTATCATCGCGACCTTTTGCAAACGGGAGTGCGGCTGGAATACGACAGCGGGTTTCGCTGGAAGGAGGGCAATCCGACGCTCGACCTCGTCGTCGAGCTGGCGCCGGAGTTCCCCAGGCAGATCCTGCTCGGCATGGATGCGGCAAGGCGGAGCTACTGGACGCACCACGGCGGCAGGCCCGGCCTGTGTTTCCTGCTTCGCGAGTTCCGGGGCGACCTGCTGGCCCGTGGCCTTAAGGAAGCCCTGTGGCAGCAGATCATGCGGGACAATCCCGCGCGGGCCTATGCCTTCGCGGTCCGCTAGCTAGAGCGCGGCGAGGGCAGGCTCTGTCTCCGCGAGACGGAAGGACGAGTAATCCCTCAGGGAGATGAGACGGCCCTTTTTCGCCCACGGCAGGCCCATCTCGCTCCAGAGCGATTCCGACTGGAAGGCGCGGCGGCAGATGTCCGAGATATCATCGATGGCGACGAGCGGATCGGCTTCGCCATGCGTGGTGAGGTGGCCGGGTGCGATGGTGTGAATGGGCGACGACTCGAAGGCGCCGTTCGAGCACAAGGTTTGTCGGCCCGCAATGTCCAGGCCGCAAAGAAAGGTGTCCTCGCCCGCGATGCGCCTCAGCACGGCGTCGTACATGAGCGGGCGAAACTGCGCCACGGTATGCGACGGCCAGGCTTCCGCCTCTCCTCCGGCGGGATGATGGGAAATGCCCTCCTGGGTCCACACGAGGGTTCCTCCTTCGCCCCGCACCTCCAGGATCGGGTCCTCCGTTTCCGTACAGCTATGGGACACCCAGAGCAGGAGCGGGATGCCCTCCTCGGTGGCGATGCGCAGGCAGGCCGTGTCGGCGCTTTCGATGGGCCGGGCGCGATATAGCTCGGCCTCGATGGCGAGCGGGCGGGCTGTTCCCTGCAGATCGCGCCCTGCCAGGAAGCACAGCATGTTCAGCCAGTGGGCAAAGCCGTTGTTGAAGGGGGAATCCAGCACCCAGCGATCATGCTGGCGGAGGCGTCCCGCCCAGCTGTTGCGCTCATAGTAACTGTTCGGCCGGGGCCAGAGACCACGGCACTTGATGGCGCGGACCGGGCCGATCAGGCCATCCTGCATGGCTTGCTTCATGCGCAGGATCTCCGGGGTATAGAGCGACTGGTAGGCTACGGCGATGAACCTCCCGGCCGTGGCCTCCGCCTTTTGCATGGCGGTCACTTCCTGGATGGTTCCCGCCGCTGGTTTCTCCAGCAGCACATGGCTCCCCGCCGTCAGCGCCGCGAGGGTCATGGGGGCGTGGAGGGGGATGCCGGTCGGGATCACGCAGAGATCCAACTGGCCGGCCAGGGTCTCCAGCATGAGGCGGTAGTCGTCGAAGATGCGGCAGCCTAGGCCGCGCAGGCGGGCGCATTTTTCCGCTTCCTCGGCCTGGTTGATCACCGTGGCAGCGACGATCTGGAGCCGTCCCGCCGCCGTTTCTCGCAGGAGGTCGTGATAGTGTTCGTTGGCGAAGCCGGAAACGCCGATGATGGCGGTGCGAATCATGATGGTCTTTTCGGAACGGGAGTGGTTCTCCCTGGAAAGAAGCAGGCGGGTACGAGTTCTAGGTGGGGAGCGGCCTCGGGATGCTCCAGCCGCCGTGCGAGCGCTTGCAGCGCCTTGAAGCCGATCAGCTCGCTGTCCACGTCGGTCGAGGTCAGCGGCGGCAGATTCCCATGGCGAATGTTTGGGTGACGGTGAAAGCCGGTGACCGCCGCATCCTCCGGGATGCGGATGCCGCGCTCGAGGAGCTCTTTACAAAGGACGTACCCGATAAAATCATCCGCGCAGACCCAGGCATGGACGCCCTGGTTGAGGCCCTTGAGGACGCGCTCCATCACTCTTGGTATTTCCTCCTCCAGGGGCCGGGCGAGATCCAGGTCGATGACATGGTCCATGGTAGCGGGCAGGCCGAGCTCCAGCCGGGCCTCAAGGTAGGCGGCGAAGCGCGAGCGCGACCAGCTCGTGCCCGCGTTGAGGCCGAGGAACCCCATGCGCTCGCGGCCCGAGGACTTCAGGTGCTTGATCAGGGAAAACATGCCGCCCACGTGGTCGATGCCGACGACGTCCACGGGCGAGTCCGGGTAGGTATGCACGATCGACACGACGGGCAGTTTCTTCGCGAGTTCCGCGATCACGGCCTGCGGCCAGCGGTAGACCAGCACGACGCCGGAGATCAGTTCGTCGCGGAGGGCGGGCGGCAAGTTCTGCGGCTCCATGAGGCGGTCGCGCAGGGAGCGGTCGGCAAAATGAAAATGCAGCGCGATATTGAGCTGGAGCGCCGCCCGGCTCAGCCCGGCCAGGTAATCGGTGGGCGTCTCTGTTCCGGCGGTCAGGATCAGGATTTGCTTGGCCTCCGCGCGGGCTTCGCCGCCGTTTTTCCGGCGGGGAGCGACATAGCCCTGCGCCTCGGCCTCCTTCATCACCATTTCCCGCGTCCGGGGGTGGATGCCGGGGGAGTTGCGCAAGGCCCGCGAGACCGTCGAGACAGCCACGCCCAGCTTGTTCGCAATGTCCTGCAGGGCAATCGGGGAAGCGGTGATGTTCATGGGAGCGATGAATTGAACCAACTCACGAGCCGACGCAATCGCCGGGGGTGTTTTCACAAGTCTGCCTTAAGGGCTTATTTGCAAAATATCGGAAATTCAATGAAAATCGTTGACCTGTTTGCTAACTTTTGCAATCAGTTTCCATGAGGGGCAGGAAATTTCGCTTCCTTCACCCCTGCAACCCATGATGCGCCAGCTTCGTCTCCCCCGCAAATATCCGGCCCGTCCGACGTCTGTGGAGTTGCGGCGTTCGAGAGATGGGAAATGTCGCGAAACGAGGTAGATTCTCTCACTGCGGCAACGTTGTCCCCCCCCCAATGAAAGAAACCCCACTCCCCAGACTTCGCGGCGAGGGCATCATAGGATTCACACTGATGGAGTTGCTGGTGACGATCAGCATCATCGCCCTCCTGGCCGGCCTTTTGCTTCCGAGCCTTTCCAAGGCGCGGCAGGCGGCGGAGGGGGCGCAGTGCGCTTCCAATCTCCGGCAGGTTTACGGCTTGTTGATGAATCACGTGCAGGAGAACGATTCGCAGATTCCCCCGGCCTGGAACCAGTCGGGCGTGATGGAGCTGGGCGTCCCGACCGGCAATGGCTGGCTCGACTACACCTGGGGGCTCGAGGTGGCAAACTGGACCAGCAAGACGACCTCCCTGACGGCTCGCGTCTTTGGCTGCCCGACTCAGCGGCGCAAGCTCAAGCTCGCGCCCAACGCGCGCACTTTCTCGATGAACAGCATCGTGGCCAATGACTACTGGAACCCGATGCCGCGATACATGACGAAGTTTGCCCATCCCGCCAAGACAGTCATTCTCTCCGATGGCGCGCTGGCATCGGGCGCCTACAACTCAGGGGCCAACGGCTCTGACAAGATCCCGGAGCCCGTTCACCATGGCGCGGCGAACCTTGTGTTTCTCGACGGACACGTCGAGCGCATGCTGGCGGCGAATATTCCCAAGGCTCCGTCCAACATGGGAGCGGCGGCCTCGATCGATACGCCCGCCTCGATCTTCTGGCTCGGTCGATGATGGGGTGGCGGATTACTTTCCAAAGGCGGAGTGAGAGAACTTTCCGATGAGGCCGAGATTTTCGCTTGAGTGGCAGGTGGGGCGTCATGCCCGGCAGGATGACCCCCCTGCGGAATGGCTGGCGGCCCGCGTGCCCGGCGCGGCGCAGCTCGACTGGGCGCGCCATCACGGATGGCCGCATCACTGGCAGGCCGATCATTTTCGCGCCTACGACGGGCTGGAGGATTCCTTCTGGACGTATCGCGCGCGCATTCCCGCCCTGCCCGAGGGTCGGGTCTTTCTCATCTGCCGCGGCGTTGATTACCGCTTCGTCATTCGCGCGGGAGATCGCATCCTCCACGAGCAGGAGGGCATGTTCACTCCCGTCGAACTGGATCTCACCGGGCAGGCGGTCGCGGGAGAGGAATTGTTCGTCACCATTTTTCCGGCTCCCAAGTCTCGTGCGGTTCCGGCGGATCGCTCGCAGGCGGATCACTCCTGCAAACCGGCGGTGAGCTATGGCTGGGACTTTCATCCCCGTCTGATCTCCCAGGGCCTCTGGGACGATGCGTGGCTGGAGGTGCGCGGGAGGGCGCACTTCACCCGGTCCGCCACGGACTACTCGCTCCCGACCGACCTGCAAACGGCAAGGCTGGAGTGGAAGGGTGCGGCGGCGGGCGAGTGCGCCAGCCTGCGCTGGCGCGTTTTCGCCCCGGATGGCGCGCTGTTGGCGGAGCGCATGGCTGCAGGATCAGGTAATATTTCTCTCTCGGCTGATGTCCGGAATCCGGCCTTGTGGTGGCCGCATGATCACGGGACCCCGGCCCTGCACGTCAGCCGGGTCGAGCTTCTGGATGAGGGCGGAGCCGTCCTGGACGCGCGGGAGGAGCGCATCGGCTTCCGGCGCATCCGCCTGGTGATGGCGCCCGGCCAGTGGGATTCGCCCGCGGCTTTTCCCAAATCGCGCAGCCATCCGCCGATGACGCTGGAGGTCAACGGGCGGCGTATTTTCGTCAAGGGCGCAAACTGGGTCAGCCCGGAAATCTTTCCCGGCCTGCTGAACCGCGAGACGTACCAGGAACAGCTCGCGCAGGTCCGCGCCGCCCACATGAACCTGCTCCGCATGTGGGGCGGGAGTCCGGCCCAGAAGGAGGCGTTTTACAATCTCTGCGACGAGCTTGGCATCATGGTGTGGCAGGAATTTCCCCTGGCCTGCAATACCTACCCCGACGACGCGGCCTACCTGCGCGTGCTCGACCAGGAGTCACGCTCGCTCATCGCGCGGCTGCGGCCGCATCCCTCCGTCGTGCTGTGGTGCGGAGGCAACGAGCTTTTCAACTCCTGGTCGCGCATGACCGACCAGTCGCTCGCCCTGCGGCTCCTCGCGGCCAACTGCTATCAGCTCGATCCCGCGCGCCCGTTCCTGCCGACCTCGCCGGTCGACGGGGTGGGGCACGGGCACTATGCCTTTCGCGACATGGATGCGGGCGAGGAGGCCTGGGCCGTGTTTCAGCGCTCGGCCAGCACGGCCTATTGCGAGTTCGGATGCCCCGGCCCGGCCTCGGAGGAGGTCTTGCGCGAGATCATTCCCGCAGAAGAACTTTTTCCGCCACGGCCCGGAGGCATCTGGCAGGCGCACCATGGCTTTGGCGTCTGGAAGCCGTCCAGCTGGCTCCATCTCGATGTCATCGCCCATTACTGGGCCGAGCCCCGCTCGCTGGAGGAACTGGTCGCCCGCGGCCAGCTCTTGCAGGCGGAAGGCGGCAAGGGGCTCGTGGAGGAGGCCCGGCGGCAAAAGCCCGCCGCGAGCATGGCCGTCTACTGGTGCCTGAATGAACCCTGGCCCGCCGTCGCGAACAACAGCCTCATCTCCTGGCCATGCCGCCCCAAGCCCGCCCTGGCGGCGGTCGGCGCAGCCTGCCGTCCCATCCTGGCCAGCGCGAGGATCAGGAAATTCCAATGGCGGAAGGGAGATTCCTTCGAGGCGGAAATCTGGTGGCTGAATGATGGATGGGAGGGCTGCGACCCCGGCCGGATCGAAGTGCGAATCGCCCTGGCCGGAGAAACCCGGGACCTGCTTTCCTGGAAAGCGGGCCGCCTGGAGGCGAATTGCAACCTCGCCGGTCCCACCGTGCGCTGGGTGCTGCCGGAGGTCGATTGCGACCATTTCGAGTTGATCCTCGATACCCCAGGCCTCCCCGGGGCCGCTTCGCGTTACACGCTTCTGCTCCGCGACGGCGAGGCCGGACCGGACGAAGGGGCGACCCCCACCATGAATCTCGGCTGATTTTTCTCGAATGCCCCGTCCCGTTACCGCCCCTGTCCGTGTTGGCCTTTATGGAAAAAATGGCCACCAGATCCATCGAACCCTGGAGAGACATCCGCTCGCCCGCCTCGCCGCCGTGGCGGATTTCCCGCGCGAGGAACTGCCCGCCTCCCTGCGGGACGACCCGTCGGTGCGCTTCCATGCGAGCTACGCCGACCTCCTGGCCGACCCGGAGGTGGATGTGATTTCCCTATGCTCCGCGCGGCGGCGGGACCAGGCCGCGCAGGCGATCCAGGCCCTGCGGGCCGGAAAGCATGTCTACGCGGAAAAACCATCCGCCATGAACGAGGAGGACCTCGCGGCGGTCATCGCAACCGCGGAGCAGACCGGCTGCCTGTTTCGCGAGATGGCGGGCACGGCCTACGAGCAGCCGTACCGGGCCATGCGGGACGTGGTGCGATCCGGCTGCCTCGGCGAGATTGTCCAGGTCATCGCCGAAAAGTCCTATCCGTATCACGGGAACCGCCCGCCGGATGAAGACGTGGACGGCGGCTTGATCGAGCAGTGCGCGATTCACGCAGTGCGCATGGTCGAGCATGTCGCGGGGCGGCGCATCCGGTCCCTGCGGGCGGTGGAAACCTGCGCCGGTCGGCCGGGTGGAAGCAGCGGGCTCCACATGGCCGCCAGCATGGTCCTGACGCTGGAGGGCGGCGCGGTGGGCTCAATCTCTGCGAATTACCTCAACCCGCGCGGCACCGGGACATGGGGGTACGAGTCCCTGCGCATCCTCGGCAGCGACGGAATGGTGGAATCGGCCCGGGGCGGCCAGCATACGCGCCTCGTCCTCGGGGAGGAGGACCTCGGGCCGCTCGATTTGACTGCTCCCAGCCTCGATTATTTCGATATTTACCTGGACGCCCTGCTGGGCCGCTCCGGCATGCCGTGCACACTCGAAGAGGAGCTCAGCCCCACCCGCTGGGTCATTCGCGCCAAGCACTCCGCGCTGAACAGCCTGTAGCGCTGATCGGTTCCGCCTGGCTGCCCGTGCGGGCGATCAGCTCCTCCACGGAGACAAGGGCGACATCCACCGTCCCCAGGACATTCGTCGTGTAGCAAACATAGGTGTCGTCCCGGCAGAAACGCGGGTGCGGATGCACGTGATAGCGGCTGCGCGGATAGGGAAGGCCAAGGGAGATCGGAGACGATTTCGATTTCCTTCCTCGTGACCGTGTTGAAAAACGCCACCCGCCACATGTCCATGCGGATGTGCTGGGGTTGATGTCGCCTACGACGTAGCGGCCCGCGCGGTCGCAGTGGGAATGCGTGTGGCCGCCGGGTCAGACGCGCATCTGCTCGCCGACGGCGAGATGAACCTTCGCCATGCCATGGTGGTAGTCAATATACCAGATATGCCCGCCGTCGTCCGAAAACCCGGACTGGGTGAAATAAAACGACTGCTGCAACGGTGCGGCGCGCCGGGAAAGGATCAGGATCTCGACCCCGGAGACAGGATCTCTCCACCGGGTGAAAAGCGGAGACTCGGCGATGTGCCGCATGAGGGCGGAGCTTGTCCGGAATTTCGGTCAGGCCTGCCGCTCAAGGGAACGGCAGGTTCGCCGGGGAATTTTGCCGTGAGGCTATTTGATGACGCTGATCGTGTTGATCCAGGGGCTCGGCTTGTCCGAGGCCGCGATCTTCTTGAGGGCGAGGCCGTTCCATTCATCCGTCATCTCCACGGGGATGTCGACGGTGACGAAGTCATTCTTCGGAGCGTCGGCGGGGATTTCGAGCTTCTTCACCAGCGGGTCACCGGCCGGGCGCTTGATGTAAAACGCGTAGCTGCCGGTTGCCGTGTCGTCGACATAGACCTTGACGCGCAGCGTCACCGCGCCGGCCGGCGAAGGAAGGCCAAACCAGTAGTTGACGTATCCCCACTGCTGGGTGGAGCCGGGGAGGCGGGTAAGCTTTTCGCCGGACGGCAGGTCCTTGGTTTCGACGAGCTTGGCGGCGACGGCATCCTGCCCGCCGGATGTGCGGGCGGCTTCGCCCCCGAGGCTCTGGTGTACGGTGTCAGCGCGAACGTTCCCGAGGGTCAGGGCGCCGATGGCGGCGATGGCGATCAATGTGCGGATGGGTTTCATGGGTTTTGTATGGGTTGAGGGTTGAGAAGGGAAAGCTTAGCCGCCGGTTTTTTCGATGAGCGCGGCGACCGGGACGAGGGCGACATCCACCCGGCCGCGTACCGTGGTGGTGTAGATGATGTAACGATCGTCGGGGGTGAAGCGCGGGTGCGGATGCACGTGGTATTTGGACTTCCAGGCCGACAGGTCGGGCGCGGGATATGGCAGATGGGAAACGATGTCGACCGTGCGGCCCGAGCGGCGGTTGAGAAAGGCGAGGCGGCTTTCGCTGAGATCGTGCGGGATGACATCCGCGACCACATAGGTTTCCGTGGTGTCCGCGTGCGCGTGGGAGGCGCGCGGCAGATCCCAGATGATCTCCTCCGGTCCGCCCTGGGTCTTCACGCGGGCCACGCCCCGGCCGTAGTAAATGTACCAGACGTGGCGTCCGTCGGCCCCCCACCATTCATGCCCCCGCGCGTTGGAGGGATCGTTTGGGAAAAGGGAATACGCATCCTCGCCGCGCCGGGCGAGCCAGATGCGGTCCTCGGCGTCGCCCTTTTCGCCGGTGGCGGGATCAAACCAGCCGTCCTGTGCAATGAGGATGAGATCGGGGTCCGCTGGGCTGAACTGGGCGTGATTGTAGCAGCGGTCAAAGGTCTGCCAGAGCCGGAACGGCGAGCCGTCGAGAGGCATGTCGCCGAGGTACCAGTCGCGGCCGATCTGGGCGTCGATGGCAAAGGAGCGGCCATCGGCCGAGCGGGTCAGGTGCGTGGCGATGCGCAGCGGGCGGCGGTTGTTGGCCAGCTCCGCCGGGAAGCGGTTGACCAGGACGGGCGTGTCGCCGGGGCCGGGACCGCGTTTCCACAGATCCAGCATCGTGATCCAGTAGGCCTCCCCGGTGCGAGGGTCCGCATGGGGCGAGGCGTCGGTGAACTGCGTGTCCGGGAAGAGGCGGATCTCGTTTTCCAGGAAATCCGCCACGCCGAGCTGCCGGCCGTAATAGGCGTCTCCGCCGGGCGGGAACGCGGTGTAGAACCACAGATGGCGGCCATCGGCGGACAGGCTGTCGATGGTGAAGTAGAACGATTGCAGGAAGGGCGCGGCGCGACCGTCCAGCAAGAAGCTTTCGACGCCGGAGACCGGGTCCTTCCAGGGGGTGAGCAGCGGGGAGGTTTCGAGGGATGGCGTGGCCATGATGAAAGTGCTAGGGCCGGTAGAGCTGGGCCTGCCCTGTCCAGGGATCGATCTGGATCATGGCAAAGTTTGGCGGCGGCGAGGACAGGTTGTCGCCTGTGTTTTCGTAATGCAGGGTGGCAAACCACGGCTGCGCCGAGGCGAGGAGGTCGGTCGAGCCGTCGGGGCGCAGCCGGACGATGCGCGTCTCGTAGGCCGTGCCGATGCCGGGCAGCGGGATTTGCGTGTCGTTGGTCGTCCATTGCTTGGCCCGGGCGGACCCGAGCAGCGGGGAAAGCGTCGCGCCGCCATCGATGATCACGCCCTGCGGGAGGCGGCGCATGCGATCGATCGCGACGGCGCTCCCGTCTTCCTGCAATTCGAAGTTTTGTAGCGCGCGGAACCGCTGGTCGGGCGACCCCGAGGCCGGATCGGCAAAGCGGTAGAAGCGGGTCTCGACCACCCGGTTCTTCGACGTGGCCGACTGGCGGGCGAGGCTGAGTTCATCCAGCACGGCCTGCGTGGCATGGGTGAGGTTGTTGGCCTGCATGGTGGAGTTGATCGCGGGCAGGGTGAGAGCCATGAGGACGATGAGGATGGCCATCACGACGAGGAGTTCCACGAGGGAAAATCCCCTGGGGAGAAGGGATCTTTTCATGGGTTGAATATCGTCGAATCGATCACGCGAATCTTATAAAAACTTTCCGCGCTGGCGGCGGAGGCGTTCGCAAAGTCCGGGAGATCGGGATTGCCGAGATCGATGTAGCGTTCGACCGTGGTGGACCCGCGTACTTCCCCGGTGATGGTGTCGCGTCCCTCGACCCACTGGTTGGCCGGGGTGGAGAGCGATTTGCCCAGCGCCTGGACCTTGTAGTGGATGGTGTACGTGTTCGACTTGGTGGTGAGGCGGGAGTAGATGTCGCCGTAGGGGGACTCGCGGGTGTTGTCGCCGGTGAGGAGAAAGTTATCCCACCACGCGGCCGTGGCATCGTAGCTGGAGGGCGGAGCCGAGCCCGCCGGGTAGGACATGCCGGTGCTCAGTGAGGACATTTGCTTCGGGACGAGGAAGATGCCGCAGATTTCCGAGGCGGAGCGGAAGATGTCGTTCGCCGTGAAGCGCTTCTCGAAGCCCGCGAGCGTGCCGGTGGTCTTGTCGGGATTGATGTCGTAGCGCAGCTCGGTCCTGGCGCGCTGGCCGTCCTTGTAGCTGTTGCCGGAGCCCGTGACGGTGGAGATGCTTTGCGGGATCGCCATGAGCCGGGTGGCCTTGAAGACCGCGCGCACGCCGGTATCCCGCTGGATGTAGCCAAAGGGCATGATCTGGTAGTTCATGTTTACCTTGCCTGCGGTGGAGAAGGGCTCGCTGATGGCGTAGGGCTCGACGATCGGCATGGTGAAGAGATCGAGCAACAGATGATCCGGCGGGGACTGGAGGCCGGGATGGCTGTTCTTTGCCAGGGGATTCGGGCTGAAGAGCAGCGTGCGCCAGGGCTGGACGTTGGCGGGCGCGGAGGGGTCGATGCCGGTCGGCAGCGAGCCGAAAAGCACGGCGGAGGACACCTGGCGGTTGGGCGAGAAGGTCTTTCCCGTCTCGGTCGCATACTCGTAGCCATTGGAGACGACATTGCGCAGGACGCCGGTCGAGAAGTAGCCGCCCGCGATTTCCTTGCTGCCGTAGTAGACGTCGATGTTGGCCCGGCTGGTCGTATCGCTGACCGTGTCGCTGTTACCTTCGTCCGGCTTGTTGATGAAGGGGCCGTCGCCGAGCAGGCCCATGGCGTTGTCCCAATCGCCGTATTGCGAACCGCTGAGATACGCTCCCGCCAGCCCGGGCGGCACGGCGGGGCGGGCGGAGCCGCGGTATTCCCTGTCCCCGGTGTTGCTGCCGCGCCCGGCTACGCCGCCGTAAGCCGCGAGCTGCGCCTGCGGGAGGAGAACGCCCGTGGAAAACGAGGTGATGAGCTGGCCGCCATTGTTGGCCGAGCCAGCGGCGTCCATGGGGAAGTGCGGATAGTAGCCGCCGGGCACGCTGTCGTCGTACCCAAACCCGCCCACGCCTCCGCCGTCGAGGCCCATGTCCCAGAGCGACTGGACGTTGGTGTATTGCTGGCGGCCGCCGGTCTGGGAATCATACCCCGCGCTGGGGGAGAAGAAGCTGGAAGGCACGGTGGAAAGGCCCGCATACGCGCGATAGTCCCCCCGGGCCGGGCCGGCAGGATTGCCCTCCACGCCGCGCACGACGTCGCGCACCACGTAGTTGACCGCCTTGCCGTTCACGTCGGCGCCGAGCGCGACGGGGGTGGCGGAGAACTGGATCAGCCGTTTGCGCCAGGGCTTGCTCAGAGTCTTGGCGGCGGAGGCGCCTTCGCCGAAGCGGTCGAAATAACGGATCGCGGGCGCGGTGGCGGGCGGCGGATTGGAGAGGGTTGGCTGGGCGGTCGGCACCGGCAGATTGGCGACGCCGGGGAACTTCATCTCGATCGTCTGGATGGGATGGGCCAGCGCGGCATCCGTGCCCGCGTAGATGGTGATGCGGATCGTGTGGTCGGAGGAGCTGTCGGTATTGAAATTAAAGCTGGTCGCGCCGTCGGGCAACTGGACTCCCGTGGCGGGAGGGATGGGAATAGTGAAGGGATACTGGCTTACCGGATCGCTCGTGCCGGGCGTCTTGTTGATGTCCCCGCCCGCGCCGCCGTTGTAGCGGAAGTTTGCCAGAATGCCGAAGAACGGCGAGCAGTTCGCCTGCCCGGAGTATTCCAGCCGGGAGTTGACGGTGTTTTTCAGGGAGGCGGGGAACCCCATGCTCGCGCCATTGATGGTGAACTTGTCGAGGCCGGTGACGACGTACTGCACGTAGGGGCTCCAGGGCGGGAAGCCGGGCGAGACGGTGAAGGGATTGAGGATGAGCGTTGCGCCGAGCTGCGCCGCGGGCTTGATGATGACGCCGTTGGGGTCCTCGGGTGTAACGAGCACCGGGTCGACGGCGATCTTGCCATTGATGGTGGTGTAGTAGGCTGCGTTGCTCCGGAAGAAAACCAGCGACCCGCCGATGACGGTGGAGAATCGCCCGAAGCCATGCGTACCCGCCGCCGTCCCGGTGGTGGGTGTCAGCGGCACGACCTGGCCCTCGCCGGAGTCGAGATAGCTCGGCGCGTAGCTGTACTGCGGCGCGAGGCCGGTGCTGTAAGCATTTACGCCGCTGCGGATCTGGTCAAACATCTCGGTCAGGATCTGGCGGCGCGTGTCGGAGTACTTGGACGAGAAGCTTCCGCCAAAGCCGGGGATCGGCTTCGAGGTCAGGTCGTCGAGATAGCTGTAGAGGTCCTGGTTGCGAGGAACTTCGGTCCAATCGAGGGTCGCCGACTGGCTGCTGGAGGCCGAGGGATTGGAGGCGCTGTAGGTGTTGAAACGCTGGAAGTAATACGGATGCCCAGCGATCTCGGAGCAGAAGGCGATGAGCTTGTCCTTGGCATTGCGGTAGGCGGTGTCGAGCTGCAGAGGCCAGAGCGTGACGCGCGGCTTGCCGAAGAGATTGATCTCGGGAGCGCGACTGTGGGCGGTGAGGAAGAACTTGAATTTCTCCAGCGAGTCCTTGTCGACGGCGGGACTGTTCGCGGTGCGGTCCGCCGAGAAAAGAAACTCGTCGACCGAGGCGTAGAGCCGGTCGGAATCGGGGACGATGGCCTGGAAGGCGCTGTTGGGATTTCCCGCGGAGTCGGTTTCGTTGACGGTGCCGCCGCGGGTGCCCCCGTCGGCGACGCGCGGTGCGAGATCGTAGTACGCCTTGAGCCGCTGCTGGTTGTCGCTTTGGGCGCCTGCGGAAATCCCCGCATACCAGGCGGGCGAGGCCGTCGGCAGGAGCGAGCCAAAGACGGTGCTGAGGCTGGTCTTGGCCGGATGGCCGGGGAAGCGCTGGAATTCGTTCTGCCCGGGGATCGCCGTGGCGAAGTTCTGCTCGGTCGTGGTGTTGGCCCACGGGCGGTCCCAGAAGGTGCCTTCCGAGGCGGTGTTGATGTTGACCTTGGAGGTGTCGTCATCGGTCCAGAAGGCGATGCGGCCGACGATGGGATTCTGCTGTGAGGGCGTGCCACCGGGGCCGTTGGGGTCGAAGGTGATCACACCGTTGTTGCTGGCGGTCGGGACGGCGATCTTGCCGTCCTGCAGCACGTACAGCCAGCGCACAGGCATGGGCAGGCGCTGTGTATCGGCTGATCCTCCGGGCAGGACCACGCCGGAGATGCTGGCTTGATAGTCGAACCCCTCGACGCTCTGCGCGGCGGTGGAGGCCCGGGCTCGCGGATCGATGATGGGAAAGTGGACCTTGCTGTCGCGGATGATCGGGTCGTTGAGGTCGGTGAAGAGCCCTTTCATCGCATCCCAGTTCGCTGGCGGCATCTCGGCGGCGGCGGTGAACCCGGCGGTGTCGCCGCTGTCCACGATGAGCTTATCCGAGGAGTAGAGCTTGTAGTATTTGAACGGTCTGCCTGCGTCGTCGTAGGTGCGGATCATGCCCGGCTGCGAGGCCCAGGCCAGCGGGCTGCTGCCGTTCTCGCCCTTCGTGGCGTCGGAGATCTGCGCGATCACGAGCTGGGTGACGGAGTCGACCTGCTGGCGGGCGGCGGCTCCGCTGGCATAGCTGCGGGAGGATTTCAGCTCAGTCGTGGTGCTGAGGAAAAAGCCGATGACCAGCGCGGAGATGAGCACCAGCACGGCCAGGACGATGAAGAGCGCCATGCCGCGGGCGCGGCGGGGGGAGGCGGGCGGTCTCATTGCTCTTTGCTCCATTTTGCACCCTTGAGCCGGACGGAGGTGGTGAAGACGCGGTAGCTGAGATTCTTGCCGTTCAGCGTTTTTTCCAGGGTCGCGAGATCGGTGTCGTAACTCGCGGCGTCGCGAAAGAGCTGGTCGAGCCCGAGGTCGGGCATGGCGGAGCCGTTCTCCAGGCGGCGGGCGGAGTTTTCATCGAGGACAACCATGGTGAGCTGGACGAGGGGCGGGAGCTGGTTCTTGGGGTTGATGAGCGGATTGCTGCGCGTCTCGGTGGAGTCATACTGGTAGCCGGGGGCGAGGAGCGCGCCGGTGGCATCCTCCTGGGGCGTGAGCCGGGGGAGCACCACGAGCGCCACGACATTCTCCGCGAGCACGTGAACGGGCCGCGACATCCCGGTCTGCCGCAGGGACTGGGCAAACCAGTCGCTGCCCGCGTAGGAAAGATTCTTCGGCTTGCCGGAGCCGTTGGCGCCCGAGGTGTACTGGTAGATCGAGAGCTGGTCCGCCGGCTGGATCAGCTCGCAGAGCCGGAAGCGCGAGCGGGGTTGGACGCCGGTGCCATTGAGCGCGGCGGGGCGGAACGCGGTGTCGTCGCCGAACTCGACGAAGTAGCCCCAGGTATTGAGCAGGCTGTTGAGGCCGCTGAGATTGGTCTGGCCGGGTTCGGAAGCGCCGAGCGGCGACTGAAAGAACACGCCCTGCCCGGGCCAGCGCTTTCCGGACGGAGCGCCTCCGGCGATGGTCTCGGTGGGTCCGCTGAGGAAGCGAAGCTCGGACTGGCGGACGTAATTCGTCGGCGAGGCGGGGTCGTCGTAATCCCAGTAGGTATTCAGCGTGGCCTGGCCGAGTCGGCGGCTGATGGCGTCGAACGACTCCCGCGCCTGCCGGAACTGCTCGGTGCGGCCGCTCGTGTGCCGCCAGCTGGCCGTGACCTGCGAGGTGATGGAAAGGAGAATCACGAGAAGGAGCGCGACGATGGCGGTGGAGACGAGAAGCTCGACAAGAGTGAAGGCGGCGACAGCCTTCGAGGTGGGCTTCATGCCGCGTCAGAGGTTGCGCGTCGCGACCAGCACGGGATAGCGCCAGACTTGCAGGCCGGGCTGATCGGCAAAGGCCGACGTGGCCGGGTTCCGCGAGGGAGTTCCGCTCCCGGAGTTCTTGGCGATTTCCACTGTCACGGTAGCGAGGTCTGGGGACACGCCGCCGGGCAGCGTGGTCGAGGGTTCGACAACCATGTTGACGAAATAGAGCGCGCGGTCGCCGTCCGGATTGGTCGCAGCCGCCATGCGGTCGCCCTGTTCGTTGAAATACATTATGGGCGGCTTGTTCAGGAAGCTCGCGCCCTGTTGGAGCTCCGCTGTGACCTGCTGGACGATGCGGGAGTTTGTGGAGATGTCCATCGCCTTGCGAAACGAGGCCAGCCCGATCGGCATGAGGCCAAGAATGGCGACAAAGGCGAAGGCCACGATGCCGATCGCCAAAGTGGTTTCGATCAGACTGAAGGCCTGCGAACCGATAAGGTTTTCAGAGGCGACGGCGCGTCCGGGCCGAAAGGGGAGAGCTTTGTTCCTTATAGTAGGGGGAATACTAAGCATGTGGTAAATGTAATTTAAAAATACAATTTGTCAAGAGGGGCGTGTTTTTGAGTTTTATGGGAACTATTCGAGGGGAGAGACAGAGGATGTTGCCGAATTTTAGAAGGAATTTTATCAAAATTGAAAAAGATCTTTCCCTCTTTGAGTTGGTTTCCGGGATGGGAGAAATGATAAATCGGTTGACATTGTTTTATAAAGATACATTATTGGGTTCGTGATTCTTCCCCTCCGTAAATCTCTTTTTCCTCGCCTGTCGGGGAGCGCTTTCTGAAATTGCCATGCCTTCGCGCCAAGTCATTGAGAACTGTGAAGATTCGACCCGCTATCAGGCGGCGAAAGCGCTGTTGCGGCGCAAGGTGTTGAGTGGTGAGGTGGGGCATGGCGAGCAGTTGAAGCCCGAGCTCGACCTGTGCCGTGATCTGAATCTTTCGCGCACGACGGTGCGCAAGGCCGTGGCCAGTCTGGTCGAGGAAGGTCTGCTGGTGCGCCAGCGGGGAAGGGGGAGCTTTGTGAACTTCAGCCGTACGGCTGCGCAGCAGCGCCTGCTGGCCTTTTTGATGTGCCAGAATGGATTTGGCGCCGTGAGTCTGCTCGTGCAGGGCGCGCAGCAGCGCGCGGCCGAGCTGGGGTACCAGCTCGTGCTGGCCGAGTCGCAGAACGATGCGGCGGTCGCCTTTGAGCAGGTGGTGCGCCTGAACGAGACCCGCGTCGCGGGAACGATCATCGCCCCGCTGCAAACCCTGACGCCCGAGCGCACCACGGCGGCGGTCGTGCGAGCGCTGCGGCAGGCGGATCAGCGTGTGGTGCTGGTGGATGATTTCTCGGCCGACGACGCGATCCCCAGCATCTGCAGCCAGAACCGGGAGGCCATGCACAAGCTCACCTGCCACCTGATCAAAAAAGGCTATCGGCGCATCGCGTTCCTGAGCAGCGTGAAGCTCGAGGGTGTCATGGAGCGCGAGGAGGGCTTTTGCGAGGCGATGCGCGAGCACGGCATTGAGGTGCCGCCGGAGTATTTCCTGGAGGTGGCGAACCGCGACACGCAGGTGCAGGGCCGACAGGAGGTCGATGTCTTCATGGCGATGCGCCAGCCGCCGGAGGCCATCGTTTGCCTCCACGACCTGATCGCGCTGAATGTCATGCGCCGCTGCGAGGAGCGCGGCTGGCGGGTGCCTGACGACGTCGCGGTGGTCGGATTTGATGATCTGCCCCAGGCCGCCGTGAGCAATCCTCCGCTCACCACCATGCACCAGCCGCTGCTGGAAATGGGGCGTCGCGCCGTCGAACTGCTGGTCCGGCAGCTGGAAGGAGAAACTCTGACTGCGCACCACGAGCGCCTCCCCTGCAATTTCAAAATCCGCCGCTCCTGCGGCAGCGGACCGGGCGTGTCCCGGCCCTGAAACAAGCTGTTTTTCCTTTTCCGTTCCTCTCTCTCCCAACCTCCACCCCCAAAACTCAAATGAAGCTCAAACACCTTCTCGCAACCATCACCGCGGTTTCTCCGCTCGTCTTGAATACGCAAGCCGCCTCACCCGTCTGGGACACGGGCGCCGGAGCCGGCATTCAGGCCGGATCCGGAACATGGGATGCGAATACCACTGCAAACTGGACGCTGGACGGAGGCGCGAATCGCGTCCCGTGGACCAGCAGCCTGGATACAGCGCTCTTTCAACTCACTGGCAGCACGGGCACTGTCACTGTGGACAATACCAATGGGCAAGTGGGCGCTGCCGGGATAGCCATCAGCGGCTCGACCGCTGCCAGCGGGAGTTGGACAATCTCAGGCGGATCGTTGCAACTGGGTTCCGGCGGACTATCCGTGAACTTTGGTTCTGACGCCAATACGCTGAACCTGAACGCGCCGGTCGTCCTCACCTCATCCCAGACATGGACGTCGACGACCGCCAGTCTTTCCAACAGCAACAGCCGGGTCCTCGTGGGAGGAGCGATCTCCTCGAGCGGGACGGCGAATCTTACGTTCAACGGCGGCAATCGCTTCAATCCCTCCGCCATCGGTTCCAATAACCGCGTATCGTTCACCTTGAGCGCGAATAATACCTACACCGGCACCACGACGGTTTCCGGAGGGGCGCAACTCGTCCTGAACTACACCACCACCAGCGATAGTCGTCTCGATGACAGCAGCGCGCTGATTCTCTCGGGAGGGTCGGTCATGCTGAATGGCGGGTCCAACTATACGGAGGTCGTCGCATCGACCACGCTCAATGCCGGCCTGAATAGCATCCTTGCCGGGTCGAGCGGGGCCGGAGGCACGACGAATCACATTCAGCTCGGCGCGATCACGCACAACGTGGGCGCGACCTTTGAAGTCAGCAATGCCGTGTCGGATCTCGCTCGTACGACGAGCGGAAACACCAACGGCATTCTCGGCGGATATGCGCTCTTTGGCGTCAATCGCTTCGCCACGGTGAACTCGGGCGTGCTCGCCAGCACGACAGGTTCGACGAATAACACCTACTCCACCTGGGCGGCAGCTACCAACACCGTAGTCAATGCCGCTGTGAACGGCAGCGGCGACAAGACCGTTAACAGCCTGCGCCTGGCCAGCGGCGGATCGGTCGCGCTTTCGTCGGGAACGCTGACCATTGCCAGCGGCGGCATCATTGGTGATTCGGGGGCCTCGATCTCCGGCGGCTCCCTGACGTCCGGTCTCGCCTCGGGCGAGTTGTTCGTCCATACCCCGAGCGCTCTCGCGATCTCCTCGGCCATCGTGGATAATGGCTCGACGGCCACCATCCTGGTGAAAGGCGGCACGAACACGCTGACCCTCTCGGGAAACAATACCTACACGGGAGCGACCTACGTCAATGCGGGTACGCTCGTCGTCAGCGGCGGAGCCACGCTGCGCGGCGCCGTCGTTCAGGCTGGCGGGTCCAGTATCTCCATTGGAAGCGGAGGCGTGCTCTCGCCGGGAGCAGCCTCGTCTGCAGGGGCCATGACACTGGGGGGCAACCTCAGCCTCGCAGATGGTTCCGCTCTCGACTTCCAACTCGGCAGCCTTGCCGACAAGATCCAACTGACCAACAGCTTTGCTTCGCTGGCGGGTTCGGCCAGCGCCAATGGCATAACGCTGAATATCAGTGCTGGCTCCGGGATCGGGATTCAGACTTACTCGCTGTTCGAGTGGCAGGCGGGTACGACTCTTGCCAGCTTCGATCTCTCCGACTTCAATATCGTGACCACCGGAGGCGTCACCGGTACGCTGCAGTTTGGCACGAACAGCCTCGATTATGTGGTGACCGCCGTGCCGGAGCCAGGAACGGCGGCGCTTCTTTTCGGCGCGGGGGTTGCTTTGATCCTTATGCGCCGCCGCAGGCTTAACTAAGCTGAAGAGCCATGTCTATGCGTTTTTTCGTCGCTGGTTTCTTTGCCGCCGTCGTCCTGCCCTGCTTGGGCGGGGCTTCGGACGCGATGGCTCCGGCGGGCAACGCGGCCCATCTCAACCGCCTTGCCGCAGAGGTCGACAAGCCGTACATCCATCTGCTTTCGCAGAATGGAATCGACCTGGCTCCAGGCGAGACCTACCGGCTGACCTTCTGGGCCAGGGCCTCCGAGGGGCGCATGCTGCGGGTCTCGACGAAGTTTGATCAGCCGCCATGGAAGGGCCTGCAGGACCAGCGCGTGCAGCTGGACACGAACTGGACGTTCTACGAGGTCTCACTGAATGGCGATGACGCGGAGCCGGGCCATACGCGGCTGGAGTTTCGCTACGCCGGGCCGGAGGCCGGGGAGATCTGGATCGCCGACGTGCGCCTGCTGCCCGAGACGGCGGACGCCGCCGCACCGAACATGATCCAGAACGGCCGGTTCGAGGACAAGCTGCTCAATTGGTACATCGAGGGGCAGAGGCCGGGCATCTTTGCCGTGGATGTCGAGGCCTTGCCGGGCGGAGGTGCCAATCCCTGACCTCGTTTCGCATGGCCGACTGTGTCGGCGGAGCGCAGGCAATCATCGTTTCTATCTCTACATGAAAAGTGGTCTTTCTTTGTGTTGCGCCATCCTGGCGGCCGGATCGTTGTGGGCGGAGCAGTCGCAGGCGGACCTGCCGGTCCTGAAGCCCTCGGGCGAGAATTTCGTCGATCCCGCGGGGAAGCCCGTGCGGTTCTGGGGCGTCAATCTCGTGGCGCTCTATCCCGAGCACGCGGCGGCGGATGCACTGGCGGCGAACCTGGCCTCGCTCGGGGTCAATCTCGTCCGCCCGCACCACAATCTGAGGCCGAGCCTCGACTGGAATCCGGGCATGCTCAGCGGCTCGCTGCTCAAGTACCAGGGCAACTCGCGGGAGTTCGATCCCAGCGCGCTCGACCGCTTCGATTATCTCAATGCCGCGCTACGAAAGCAGAATATCTATCTCGCGCTTTCGGTGAACTGGACCCGCCGTTATCGCGCGGATGACGCGGCGATCCTGCCCGGCGACGAGGCGGACGCCGCAGCCTGGAAGGCGGCGCTGGCCGAGCTGGACGGCTGGAACTGGAAGAAGGCCTTCGACATTTACAAGATGCTGCCGGTGATCGATGAGCGGGCCGCGCTTTTGAACGAGGAGTTCATCCGCGCCTTTCTCAAGCATGTGAATCCCTACACGGGCAGGGAGTATGCGACTGATCCCCAGGTGCTCACCTTTGAGGTGATGAACGAGGCCTCGACAGAGTACGCCATCATCTGCGGCAACCGGTTCCCGGCCTACTGGCAGGCCCGGCTGGAGGCAAAGTGGGCGGCCTTTGCGCAGCAGGCGGGCATCGAACCCGGCGACCTGTACAAGCCCGCCTCCCCGCAGGCCAAGGAGGTGCGCGCCCGGTTTCTTCGCAAACTGGACGAGGATTATGAGAGGCGCATCACCAAGGTCATCCGCGAAACCGGGTGTCAAGCGCCGGTGGCATTCTCCAACCTGTGGCGCGGTGACAACTACGCGCAGATGAATGCCGGGAGGGCTGGCTTTGTCGAGGATCACATGTACATGGACCCCATGGTGGCGGGGACTCTCGACGACGGCTTCTACAGGCTCAGCCGGAGCGCATTGGTGGACAAGCCCTTCTTTGTCGGCGAGTTCAACCAGGCTGAAGGCGCGGAAAATATCGCCAAACAATCTCCGGTACGCTCGATGCTGCCGGTGGCCGCCGCCGCCTATGCCGCGCTGCAAAACTGGACGGGCATCGTCTGGTTTGCCTGGATTCACGGCGACCAGCTCCTGGGAGCGGACGGCTGGGCGAAGACCGAGGGCCGCCAGTCGGAGCTCGGCAACATGGCGGGCGATGGCATGATGATCGACCACCTGCGCACGACCGGCATGATCTTTCGCCGCGGCCTGGTGGCGAAGAGCGTGGAGCCCTTCACTCTCTGGGTCGACAACCCGGTGGCCGTGGGGGATTACAATGGGCTCATGCGCGGAAAGTATAATTACAAGCCCGGCTGGCAGAGCGTGCATGGCGTGCGCAAGGCGTTCGGCTCCATGCCCGCTGGTCAGCCGACAGCCCCATGGATGACGCAGTCGCCCGCGAGCCCGGTGGTTTCGGACACGAAGGAAATCGTCAAGGACATCGCCCGGCGGCAGTTGACGATCGCCGCGCCGCAGGCCGAGGCCTTCAGCGGATATGGTGATGACCAGCCAGCGGCCGCTCTGAAGCATCTCGCGGTGACGGGCAGGACATTCGCCACGGCGGTCGTGGTGGCGGACGATGGAAAGGCCCTGGGCGAGAGTGCAAAGCTCGTCGTGAGCCGCACGGGCATCGCCGCCGACAACAGTGAATCACCGGGGCCTGCGCTACGCCTGGCTGGCCTCCGGAAGCCCGCCGATGGCGAAGGCTGGTTCCTCACGCCGACCCGGCCGCGCTCGCCGCAGGGCGCGGAACAAAGGCTGGACCCCGCCTCGGATGGCAGCCTCACGCTTCCGGCTGGCGCGTGGCACGAGGGGGAGCTCACCCTGCGCTCAACCGGTACGGATCATTGATCTCGGCTCTTTATTTCCCATGACCATGTCTCGCACTCTCGATTGCCCTCTGGAACGCAAGTGGACGGTTCACTTGATCCAGCACAGCCATACCGATATCGGCTACACCCAGTTGCAAAACCGCATCGGGCGCTACCACGTTTCCTTTCTCGACCAAGCCATCGGGATTTCCCAGGCCATGCGGAGCGATGCGTCGCTTGACGGATTCCGCTGGACCAATGAATGCTTCTGGTCGATCGAGCAATGGCTGAAAGTCGCCGAGCCGGGCCGCGTCCGGGATCTGGTCGAGTGCATCCGGTCGGGGACGATCGGCCTTTCCGCGACGTACCTGCATTTCAGCGAGCTGATCGACGAGGAGCTGATGAGGGCGTCCATCGGCCGCTCGGTCGCGTTCGCGCGCGAGCACGGGTTGGGCATCGATACGGCTCTCTCAGCCGACATCAACGGCTTTAGCTGGGGCTACGCGCAGGCCCTGGTGGATGCGGGCATCACGAGCCTGATCACCAGCATCCACTCGCATCACGGGCTGGCTCCCTTCGGAAAGCGTCAATACCCGTTCCTTTGGGAGACCCCGGCGGGCCAGGATCTTCTGGTCTGGAGCGGCGAGCATTACCAGATGGGCAACGCGATGGGGCTGGCTCCTGGCGCGGCGCTCACCTACGGGTTCGCCGACGAATCGCGCCCCGCGACGCGCACGATGGATGTCTATGATCTCGCGGCCGAGCGGCTTCCCCGCTACCTGCGCCAGCTTGAGCTCGACGGGTATCCTTATGATTTCGTCCTGCTGCAGGTGACCGGTGCGGTGACGGACAACTCGCCGCCCTCAGCCGAGATTCCCCGCTTCGCCAACGAATGGAACCGCCGTCACGGCGATGCCATTCGCGTCCAGATGAGCACTCCGTCGGAATTTTCCCGCACGGTTCGCGCGCTGGCGAAAGACCTGCCCCGGCATCGCGGAGACTGGCCCGACTGGTGGTCGGATGGCTTCGCGGCAAACCCCAACGAAGTCCGGCTCGCGCGAGAGGGAATGCGCATCGGGCATTGGGTGAAGGCCCTGGCCCGGGAAAAGGGGCTCTCCCTGCCGCCCGGCGATCTCGCCCGCCTGGAGCAGAATCTCCTGCTTTTCTGCGAGCATACCTTTAACCATTCCGACGCCATGGCCATGCCTTGGACGCTGGTGGCCAAGGGCATCGCCGGCCGCAAGATCGCGACGGCCTCCGCCGCATACGAGGCCGCAGTGGACCTGCAGGACAAGGCGCTCGCGCGTCTGGGCGAGCAGACCAATACCAGCCCCGTTCCCTCCGAGAGGCTGACCTATAAAGTGATCAACCCCTTCCCGGAGAAAGTGGACGACATCGTCGGGCTCTACCTGGAATCCCGGGACTTCGGCAAATTGTCGGTCGATCCGGAGATCCGCGATCTCCGCTCGGGAGCAGTGATTCCCTCCAGCAGGGCAAAGGCGCCGCGCGGGTTTACCTTCGACATCCATGTCGCGCTCGAGGCCAATGAGGAGGCCGGGTTTGAACTGGTCGCGGGAATGGGCACGCTCCGCTCGGCGGCGCGTCACTTTACCGAACCCGGAACCGAAAACGATGTCGTGGGCGCGGAGGCCGCAGGCGAGGGAGCCTGTTGCCGCGCTACGCATCAAGGGGTGGAAACGCCGCATCTCCGCCTCGCGTTTTCCGGCAACGGCGAGATCGTCTCGCTGCTGGACAAGGCCACCGGCCGGGAATTGCTGAACCCCAACCGGCATCACGCGCCCTTCACGCCGATCTATGAGGTTACGCCTGTGGCGGAGAAGGATGGCGAGATGATGTGTGACGTTCGCCGGACATTCGGGCGCAACCGCAAAGGCAGGGATTTCCAGCGCTCGGTCGGAACGATCTCCAGTGTCGGGTTTCCCAAGGCCTCCCACATTTACATCCCGGTGGAGCTGAGGTATGCCGTCGATGGCGTCGAGTGGCTCAGGGTGCTGCTCAAGGTCTGGCGCGGCTCGCCCCGTATTGATGCCACCGTCCATCTCCAGAAGAAATCGGTCTGGGAGGCGGAAAACCTCTATCTCGCCCTGCCCTTCACGGTGCCCGGCGGCCAGATGTGGATCGACAAACCGGGCGGACCGCTCCGGCCCTGGCAGGATCAGCTGCCCGATACTCTGGCCGACTGGTTTTGTCTCCAGGATGGCTATGGCATCTGCGGCGAGGATTTTGGCCTCGCCATCGCCATGCCCGACTCGCCCCTGCTTCAGCTCGGGACCCTGGACTTTGGCGCCCGCATGCTCATGGGCCACCCGGCGCTCAGCATGGAGAACGCACGGCCCTACGCGTGGCTGATGAATAACTACTGGGAGACCAACTTCGAGGCGAACCTCGGAGGCTTCCACGAGTTCAACTACCGCCTGGAGTTTGGCCCCCATCTGGCCGGTCCGGAGAAAGCGATCAACCGGTGCCGCATGCTGAATCACGGCTTGAAACCCTTCCGAAGCATCCCGGGCGGCGAACCTGCTGCCTCCCGTCCGGCTTGAGGATGCGTCCTCCAGTCAGGCCGTTCGCAACATCCCAGCCAAGGTCCTGATTTTCCGATGAATCCCGATTTCTTTTCCCATTCGCTGGGCGGGCTCCGCGCTCGCCGTACGGGACTCGTGAACCGTCCCAATGCCATTGATCCTGCCTGGTTCAATGGCATCTTCGAACGTTACGTGAATCCGGTGATCACGGCGGATCATGTGCTGCTTTCGTGGCGTTATGACCTCGATGAGCGGTCAAATCCTTATCTCCTGGAGTCTTTGGGAGTCAATGCCGCCTCTTGCGCCCCTGCGGGAGTGGACTGAAAAGGGACGCTCGATCTCAAATGCGAATTTCGGATATGCGACGATGCCGGTCAGCGGCGCAAATTCCTGGGCGGCGGGGCAGGATTGTATTTCTCCCCGCCATGCCGGAACGCGTGTGAATGTGGCGCCTTATGATGGCCGCGGTGCCGCGCTGGATATCGCAACCTATCCTCCCGGCGATCCGGCCTGCCTCTACGACTATCATTGACGCAGCTCACCTCATCCCTTGAAACTGGATGAGGGAAGCTGGAGTTTTCTGCGGGAGGGTGAGGTCTGTTTGAGGTTGGAGATTCTCTAGATGGAGAGATCTTTGGGAACTTGCTGAACACTCAGGCCGCCATCGATGATGATGCCGGCTCCGGTGAGGGACGGGGCGGCGTCGCTGGCCAGAAAAAGCACCGTGCGCGCGATCTCGTCCTGCCGGGTGGGCTCGCCAGCAGGAATGTTGTGCTTTCTGCGCTCTATCACGTCAGGCGACAGAGCGTTCCAGCGCGGCGTCCAGACATAACCGGGAGAGATGGAGTTGACGCGGATTCCGTGCGGAGCGAGATCGAGCGCCATGGATCGCATGAGGCCATCGAGCGCGGCCTTGCTGGTATTGTAGCCGCTGCGGCTCCAGATGGCGCGTTCCCCCGCCAGGGAGGAAATGGTGATGATCGCGCCGCCGCCTCGCTTTGCCATGCCTTGCGCGGAGAGCTGGGAGCAGCGAAACGTGCCGAACAGATTGACCTCGATCACCTCGCGGAAAAAGTCCGGGGTTTGCTCGAGGAATCCCGATTTGCCGAGGCCGAGATGGGCCGCGTTGTTGATGAGGATGTCGGGAAGGAGCCCGCGCTTTTCCAGTGTGACGAATGCCTCGTCGATTTGCGTTTGTTGCCCGAGGTCGAAGGAAATGGCCTCCACCAGCGCGGTGGGGACTTCCTCCTTCAGGCGTGCTGCGGCCTGGTCGGTCTCTCTGTCGTTCGGGCCGTGAACGACCACGCGCGCGCCGGAGCGGGCGAATGCGCGGGCGATGGAATATCCGAGGTTCGCAGTCGAACCCGTGACCAGTACCGTGCGGGCGGAGAAGTCAAACATGCCTAACTCGTGGCGCCAAAGGTGGCGGTTGCCGCCTGCGGGCGGATGTCGGTGAGGCGGCCTGTGTAGTGCCGGAGATCGTGGACCTGGTAGGGATGCCGAGCGATGGCGTCTTCGTAGATTTCCACCCCGAGTCCCGGCGCGGAGGAGATCGTCATTTCTCCTGCGGAGAAGCGGCAGTGTTCCGTCGCGACTTCCTTGCGCCAGGGTACATCCGTGGCCATCGTTTCCAGATAGAGAAAGTTGGGCGTGCAGGCGGCGAGTTGCAGGGTGGCGGCATTGGCCACGGGGCCGGAGGGGTTGTGCGGGCAGAAGGCCATCTGCCACGTCTCCGCCATGGCAGCGATCTTGCGCAGTTCCCAGATCCCCCCGGCGTGGGAGACGTCGGGCTGGAGGAAATCCGCACAGCCTTTCTCGAAGACCTCGCGAAAATCCCACTTCGTATAAAGCCGCTCGCCCAGCGAGATGGGCGTGGAGGTGCCGGAGCGCAGGCGGGCGTAGTTCTCCAGGTTGCCGGGAATGAGCGGCTCCTCCAGCCAGAAGATATCGAAGTCTTCGAGGGCCCTGGCGATGCGGCGGGCGGCGGGCAGGTCAAAGCGGCCATGCCCTTCGATCATGAGTTCCGCCCGCTTGTCCACGGCTCGCGAGACGGCGTCGATCACGCTCAGCGCCTTTTTCAGCTCGGCGCTGGAGAGATGGCGAAAGGCTGCGCCGAAGGGGTCCCACTTGAGCGCCTTGTAGCCCATCTCCACGGCGGCGACGGCTTTCTCGGCAAACTCATCCGGTTCCCTCGCGCTGGCGAACCATGCGTTGGCATAGCACGGCACGCTCTGCCGCACGGCTCCGCCGAGGAGCTGATACACTGGCACGCCGAGGCTCTTTCCCTTGATGTCCCAGAGCGCCATCTCCACGGCGGAGAGCGCGCTGGTCAGCACCGGGCCGCCCCGCCAGTAGGCGTCGCGATAGGCATCCTGCCACCAGCTCTCGATCGCGGTGAGGTCGCGTCCCTGGAGTCCGCGCTCGAGCTCCCGCAGAGCCGCCACGATGGCGTGCTCGCGATATTCCAGCGTGGCCTCGCCCCAGCCGTGAATGCCTTCGTCAGTTTCGATTTTTACAAAGACCCAGTTCGTCCGGTAGGCGTCGCAGACATGGGTGGAGAGACGGCGGAGTTTCATAGCGTAAAGGGTTTCCCCAGCGGCATCTCAAAGGAGGAGATACCGGCCGCGCGGCAGGCGGCGATGAAGGGGGCCGGGTCTTCGGTATTCTCGGCAAATAGTCCGTAGTGCATCGGGAGAGCGACCGGAGTCTTCAGGCGCTGCGCCATCTGTGCGGCCTCCTGCCAGGTCATGTTGCCGAGGCGCCCATTGATGCAGACCAGGAGGGCGTCGGGGGCATTGGTCGTCGCAGAGAAAAGACGCTCGTCGTACTCGGTATCCGCCGTCAGGTAAAATCGTCGCCCATCCGCCCCGATGACGAGACCCACCGCGGTGGGATCGCTGTGGCGGGCAAAGACCGGTGTGATGCCGAGCGGGCCAAGCGTCATTGTATGTCCGACCTTCAGGAGCATGGGTGAGTCGATACCCAACTCACGCAGATGACCGTGTGCGCGCTCGGGGCTGCCAAAGAGACACCGGGGATAGTGGCGTGCGATCATGGCGATGGTCTCGGGGTCGAGATGATCCAGATGATCGTGGGTGCAGATCACTGCGTCGGGCCGCAGGTCCTCCAGCGCCAGCGGAAACCCGACCAGCCGCGTGACTTTTCCTGCGAGGCTGTCGCTCATGTAAGGGTCCACCACGAGGCGAAATCCGTCCGCTTCAAAAACGAATCCGCCCTGGGTTATCCACGTGATCCGGGGAGAGGCCATGGCACTCACGCGGCTCCGGCTGTCTCCAATGCCGATGAAGTGCTGGCCTCGGCTGCCTCCAGGCGCACGGCGAGCACTTCCTTGCCCGCGAGCAGGAGATCTCCGGTGAGGTCGCGCTCATCCTCGGTCTGCAGGTCGACCAATCGACATCCTGCGATGTCATCGCGGAGACGCAGGTGGAACCTTCGGCTTTCCTCCGCGTGGTTGATGACGAGATACAGGACTCCGCCGGGGCCGCTCAGCCGGGCGACTTCCACATCTTCCGTCTGGCCGGTGAGGGTGGCGGTGGGTTGCGCTCCTGAGGCAAGCACTTCGCCCTGGAGCAACCTCGTCAGCGCGGGCTGCGGGTCGCGCAGGTATTGACGGAAGACCTCTGTGCCGACCAGCAGCGTGGACCCCTTGCCGTAGCGATGCCGCACTGCGGCGACCTTGCCATCGGTGTACCGGGCCGCAGGTGTGCCCCCGGCCAGCTCAAATTCGCTCCAGAAAAAGCAGGCCTTCGCCTGACCGTCCGGACATTGAATCACCGGGGCGGTTTCCTTCCCTTCGCGATCGCTCGTCCATCCGCCAAAGACCTCGTCCAGTCCGAAGCCGGGGGCGTGGTATTGCAGCCGGCCATCCTGGTCGCGCAGGCCAAAGGTGCTTTCCGCGATGACTGTGCCGCCATCGGCCACAAACTGCCGGATGCGGTCGGCGACCTCTTGCGAGAGATTCTCTGCCATCGGAATCAGGAGTAGCTTATACATCGACAGCTCATCGAGGTTGTTTTCCGCGATGCAGTCCGCCGGGATCTGGAGATCCCACAGCAGCTTGTACGCACCGATCCGCGAGTCGTGCGCCTCGACATAGGTGTAGGGATAATAATCTCCGCAGATCGCCTCGGTCTGGATCTGCTGGTCCTCGAGGGTGAGGATCGCCGCCTGGCGCTCGGGATACACCGTGTTCAGCAGCCGGGCATTGGCCTGCAGCATGCCGGAAAACTCGCCCATGTACTCGGCGCGGCTGCTCGGGCTGCCGTCCCATTTCATCAGGTGAAACAGCGCGACCTGGGAGTCCCCGGCGCGGCTGCGATAGTTCCAGAGAATGATCGATTTTGCATTATGCGCGATGAGATGCCAGAAGGTCATAAGCCTCTGCGCGCGGGTGATCATGCGCTTGTTGGGGCCGACGCCCGTCTCGAGGACGAGCATGCGGCGGTTCACATCCTGCGAGGCGCTGCGCAGGCGGCTGAGCTTGTACGCGGTGAGATAACCGGGGCCGAGATCGTGGAGATGCTCGACCGTGTAGCACGACACGCCCATCATGGTCAGCGCCTCACCGGCCCGGCCGATATCGAGTCCATACCGCGGTGTGGAGAGCGGCCCTTCTGTCGCCGCCATGTGGTAGACAAAGTTTGACGTGGTGGGTCTACCCGACGGATCGATCCGCCGCACCAGCTGCGTGATCTCTGCCATGGTGTCGTAGAGGCGGAATTGATTGAACCTCACCCAGTCAAACCAGATCGGCAGCCCGCAGGCATAGGCTGGGGCGGTGATGTCCTCCCAGCAGGTGTTTGTTACCGGGTACTCCGTGCTCCAGACCGCGTTCAGCTTTTCGATCGTGCCGTATTTGCGCTCCAGCCAGCGGCGGAACTTTCCCTGGGTGTGGGGGCAGTAGCAGAACATCGACTGCGGTTCGTTCCAGATCATCCAGGCGGTGAGTGATTCGCGCCCGGCATAGCGGCGCACGGTCTGCTCCAGGAAACGAAACGCGTGACTGCGGAAGACCGGATCATCTGAGCAGATGATGCGCTGCGGTGTGATGGAGTGCGCCGGTGCATCCGGCGTGTTCATCAGCGTCTGGCAGCGCGCATCCTTGAGCAGATAGGCTGGGGGATAAAGGCCGCAGAGATTCCAGAAGAGTCCGCCGAAATTCAGCACCACGCCGATGCCGTGCCTGTCTGCGAGATCGAAAAGGTAGTCCTGTTTGTGAAAATCAAACTCGCCCTCCACTGGCTCGATGCGATCCCACGGAGCAAAGATTCGCACGGTGTTGAAGTTGAGGCGCTTCATGGTGGCGAGGTCGCGGTCCCACTCCTCCATTGGCCAGTCGAGACCTTTGGCGTAAGGGGCGCAGGATGCTCCGAATAGGAATACCTCGTCGTTAAGTGGGTTCAGATAAGAGGCGGACATGGTTCTGAAGAGACGCCTCCCAATCTCTCGCCAAGACCGCCGCGCATTCAATCGGCGTGGTATCGAACAGTTCGACACCCAAACGGGGGAATCACCCCTTCTTCGCTCGCGATTTTCGCTGTGGTCGTGCTGGCTCCATTGCAATATCCCGGACGGTCGGTCCCGGAATCCACTCGCTTTCCAGGAGCAGCCCGGTCTGGAATGGCGGCAGACCCGACTCCCGGCGATGAATCTGGCCGACCAGCGAGTCGACCGCCTTCATGCCCTCTCGCTCGGGCCCCTGGTACATCCCGGCGGCGCGTCCCTGCAATGCATTCGGCAGATCGAGCAGCGCGATCCCCATTTCCTCCGGCACCCTTACGTCGAGCTCGCCGACCCAGTCGAGAATGAAGTCATTAAGGCAGATGCATGCGTCGGGCTTGTGTTTTTGCACCCATTCAAAGAAGCGCTTCTTGCCCTGGGGGCGGGGAGCCTCGGCGGGGTCCTCGAGATAAAGCGGGGGAGGGGCGGACCGGGAGTAGTCCATTCCCGCCAGATAGCCGGAGGTGAATCTCTGCTCCAGCAGCGTGTCGAGCCACTTGTCCAGGATGAATCCTATGCGCGCATAACCTGCCGCACGCAGCCTGCGGCATGCCTCCAGCGACGTGGCATAGTGATCGTTGGCCACAAAGTTCAGTCCAGTGGACTTCGGGTGATTGCCGATCACCACCGAGGGCAGGATCGACCACACCGGGCGGCAGTGTTCGATATCCGTGTCGTCGCGGGAGCCGTAGATGATGACGCCCAGAGCGCCGCGCGCGATGAGGATGCGCCCGAGTCTCTCCGGGGTGACGTCGGGTTCGTGCAGCCAGAAATGATCCACGGTATAGCCGAGCAGCTCGGCCCGCTCGCGTGCGCCCTTGAGACGGTCGCCGACGACCGGCACCTTGAGATCGATGCGTCTGACCTTGGAGACATTAATCAAGGCCAGCATGGCGACATGGTTCTGTTTCCGCGACCGGCGCAGCTCGGCCATGAGCCGCGCGACGAGGGCATTGGTCTGGTATCCCATGCCCTCCGCCACCTGCTGGATATGCTCGCGGGCCTCGGGCGCCACCCGGGGATCGTTGCGCAGCGCGAGCGAGACCGTGGACTTTGCCACGCCGGCCGCCGCCGCGATTTCAGCCATGGAGGGAGAGGTTCTCTGCTTCATCGAACGGTTCGATCCGAACATGCTTGAAGGCCGGTGAAATGTAAATGAACTTTGGACGCGAACTGCAGCACCGCGCCTGATAGTGTTAGCGAAAAGCTGCGTGAGCTTCCCAAAGGATCATGCCCCCCATCCGCCATAACCACTTAGTGTTTACCAGCGCCTTTACGCTTATCGAGATGCTTGTCTCGATCGCCATCATAAGCGTGCTGATGGTCCTGATCTTCGGCGTGCAATCTGGCGTGCAGGCGAGGGTAAAACAGGCGAAGTGTGCGGCCAACCTTTCTACACAGGCCAAGGCCGTGATGTTGTTTGCGGCTGATAATAACGGGCGCTTTCCCTATGGTTGGAATACGTGGTACCCCATCGTGTGGCAAAAGGATGTCGCGCCGTATCTTGGTCTTCCCTCGACCACGACGCGATCCAGTCCCGGCATCGTTTTTCAGTGTCCGATGATCACTCAGGGCGATATTAGCTCCGCAGGGGCCGGCTCGGTCAGCCATGGCATGAATGAGTTCATCATTCCCCAGGTGGCGCTGCAGAGCGACACGCCCGTCAAGACCGTGCAAAGCCTCGCCACTCCGTCGAGGGTGCCGCTGCTGGGTGACATCTGGCTCCAGAATTCCGACCGGATGATCGCCATTAGCAAGGTGCCTGCGGGCAACACGGGGAATGTCGCCTTCCGGCACACGGTATCTCCCGCTGCGCGCCCCGCGAAGGTTGCGCGATCCTCCGGGTTGACGAGTTTTGGCAGTGGAAAAGTCAATATGGCATTCTGTGATGGCCACGTTGAGGCGCTTTCTCCTGAGGAGGTGGCCAATGCCGGGGACAATGTCCTGGTCTGGAATCCCTGGAAGTAGCTGCATCCGCTCGTTTGATATGATACGCAAGGTCACTCTCCTCGTTGCCGCGCTCGCTGGACTGACGGGCAGCTTTGTGCGGGCCGCCGCACAGTCTCAGTCCTCCGGGGCCGGGGGAAACCCGGTGATTTTCTGGGCGCACTACATGCCGATGGTTCCGCACGGGCACATGCACGCGCATCCCTACTCCGGGGGCAACCATGATGCATGGCCCTTCGACGCGCAGCACGCGCTGCTCCAGGAAGACTACGAGGAGGATATCCGGCAGGCTCTCGACAGCGGCGTGAATGGCTTTCAGATGCTCATCTTTGTTCCCGAGGACATCTTTGAAGCGGCACGGAAGGTCCGCAAGGAAACCGGGCGGATGTTTTATATTTCGCCGCAATGGGCTTACGCGAATCCGAAGACATTTGAGGAAACCGAGAAGCGGATCGTCGAGTTTTACGAAAAGCATCTCAACGACCCGCATGTTTACATGAAGGATGGCAGCCAGGTTCATTTCGTGTGGGAGTCGGCGAAAATCTCCGATGTCGCGGCTTTGCAGAAGAAGCTTCAGGATAAAGGGCTCAAGATCGTGCTTGCGCCGACCATTCGCAGCCTGACGAGCCCGGATCTTGAACCCGCCCGGATCGCCGATCTGGGGCTGCGGGCCGCAGAGGGTTGGATGCATGGCGCTCCGGAGGGTGAGGAGCCCCGAGCCCTCACCGAGAGCCTCGCCGGGCCGACTGCCGGGGGCTTCCTTTATGTCCCCTCCATCGCCGCCGGCTATGATAGCTCGAACCGACCGGGGCAGTTTATCCATGTGCCGTTTCGCGGAGTCCGCACCCTGGTCGATTCGCTGCGCACCTGGGTTTCGCTGGGCTACCGGCAGCTCGTGCTTGTAACGTGGAACGATCCGCAGGAGTCGCTCGAGATTCCCTCCAGCCGAAACATCTGGGGGCATAATGAAATCCTGAGCTTCTTCCACGGCGTGGCGGGTGATGGACAAAGCCCGTTCGCCGACTCGAAGGTCGTGGTGTCCTACCCGGTCGAGTGCATGGCAGGCGACGAGTTTTTCTTTCAGGTGCTGGGGTTGCCGGCTCGCGGGAAAAACCTCGAGTGGCGCGCGCAGGTCGCACTGCATCCGGTGGGCGTGGCCGATGCGCGGGGCGCTGTGATTCTGCGCTCGATGAGCGAGGGTCCTGCTGATCGGGAGAGCCTGCTCGAGATGCGCTGGGATACATCGGGCATTGTCGGCGTCGTCCCGGCGGTCCAGCCGGTTGTCTCCGTCGACTATCGCGAGTCGGGCGGAGAATGGCAGCCTCTCTATCAGAATGTCGCGCTGCCGCCCACTCGCCTGCGGTTCAACCTCATCCAGTACCCCGTGCCCTACGCCATCGATCTGGCCCGCATGGCAGCGGAGCCGAAACTCGCTCTTTCCGTGCAGCCCGGCGGCATGCTGGATACGGTCGCCCTCACGATCGACGGCGACCCGAGCGCGATCCGCAAGGTGAACCTTAATGATGGTACCCGGAGCCTCGGCGCATTCCGTGAACCTGATGCTGCCGGAGACTTTCCGCTGCGCGATATCTTTGTCCGGATCGAGGCGTCGGAGGATCGCCCTCTCACGCTGGCTGCGGAGGGCGGCGTCATCCGGGATTTCTATGGAGTCTCCGGCAGACTGAATGACGCGCTGAAGACCGTGAACGCCCCGACCGCGACATTCTCCATCCGTCCCCTGAATAGCGAGGCCCGCTCGCGGGTCGCCCGGCTTGATCTCTCGCCGGATGCCAGGCTGACGCTGAATTACGTGAAGGGCGACCCCTCTCAGGCCGTGACGGCAAACCTGGATGATCTCCGACACGGGGCCGCACGCACCGTCTCTATCGGCGGCAAGCCTGCCACCTTGAGCATGATCCTCACTGCGGACATGACGGATGCCAATATTGACTATCCCGTCAAGACCGGCCCGTGGCGTCGCACCATCCCGCTTCACCGGGAAGAGGACGGTCCGATACTTCTCTATGCCATGGCGCTGCTGAAGAACGACCGCGTCGCCATCTCCCCGCCCGTCTGGGTGGAGCGCCCCGGCTCCGATCCGCTCGTGGCCGCCCGGTGGATGGCGACCGGGGGAACCTTCGAGGATTTCGTGAACCCCTCCTCGGAGACCACCCTCAACCCGCTTTCCCTCGACCGCGTGATCGCGGGCTTCGTTCCTCGCAGCGAGATCCCGTGGTTCCGCCTCGACCTGGAGGAGGGCGCGGGGACGCGGCTCAATGATCGCGGCATCAGCCAGCAGGCCGGCCGCGCCAGCATTGAGACGGGAGGCTTGAAGCGCGACGAGCTCTTCAAGGCCGGAATCGCAGGCGACTGGGAGTGGCTGGAGAGCGGACATCGCGGGCGCGCTCTACGGTTGGGTGGGGACTCCGTGATCCGCTTCCGCTCCAAGTCCTCGCCTGTCGGAGCGCAGACCACGAGCCTGTGGGTGGAGGTGAAGGCCTCCGAGCGCGGGGAGAAATCCCGCTGGTCCACGCTCAAGGCCGGTCCGTTTCGCCTGGAGATCCTTTCCGGCAGGGAGTCGCTCCTTGCCTTCGATCGCGGTGGCGTCAAGCTGGAGCGGCGTGTGGAGACCGCGTTTCAGCCGGGCTGGAATCACCTGGTCTTTGTCTATGACCTCTCAAGCGTGCGGGCCTATCTCAACGGGGCCGATCTCGGCGAGGTGATTGCGGAAAAGCCCGCCTATCAAAGGACGCACATCATGCCATCCATCGGTTTCTCCGGGACGCCTTCTGCTGGACCTGCCTTTACCGGCGTGCTCGACGAGGTGCAGGTCATTGGCGCGGGACTCGGTCCCGCCGACGTCGCCGCCCTTGCCGAATTCCCTGAGCCCGAAATCTCCAACCCGAAAGCCCCATGAAAAATCCGGTCATCACCCTCTTCGCGGCAGCGTTGATTGCCCTGCCTTTGACCCTTCACGCCGACTCTGTCGAGTATGACTTCGATACCCTGAGCGACGGCTTCCTCCCGAAGCGCGATCAGTGGCAGGTCGGCATCAATGTCTGCTATCCTCAGGTCGGCCCGGGCGTGGGCGCAAAGACCGCACAGGTCGCTTTCGTCAAGGGCGGCGCCGGGGGCGTGATGCGGCCCATCGGCCGGGAGCCGTTTCAACCTCTGCCCAAGTCGGGCTGGATCGAGCTGGATGTCCAGTGGACCGGACCCGCGGAAAAGGAGCGCTCGGTCGTGGAGGGATTGACGGTGGAGAGCGAGTTTGCTGACAAGCCCGAACTGTCGATCCTCGCTCCCCGCGTGGGCATTTTCTCCGCCTTCAGCGAAGCCCGCAAGGAGCAGATGAATCAGGTCCTCCTCGTCGTTTATCGCGGCGGGAAGGAGGTCTTCGCCCGTGCTCCTCTGCCCGACACCATCCAGGTCGGCGACTGGCTGCGCGTGCGCCTGGAGATCGATTTCTCGGCCAATGGCGGGAACGGGGCGGGCAAGGTGCTCATCAAAAATCTCGCCAAACCCGATGAGGATTTCGTCGAGACAGGCATCAAGGCCGTGGACCTCAACATCACGGAACTCCGGGGCAAGGCCGCAGACCCTGCGAACTGGAACGCCTGGTTCCTCCGTATGGTGAACTCCGAGGGCAATGGCAACACCAGCATGCCTGTCTCCCGTCTCTCCGCCGGCACTAACTAATCATTACGATCTCCTCCGGGCGCCCTCTTGTTTTCTCGATAGTTATCGAACTGTTCGATGGCCGCCCCCTTGTAACTGGATGCATTTCGTCAAGAATCCCCGTTAGCAACCAGCCCTCACCCACCCATGAAACACCTCACGATGTCCCCCCAAACTGTTTCCATGCGCCATATCCTCCCCGCCGTCGCGCTGTTACTCACCCTTGCGTGTTCGCACGCCCAGGTGATCTATCAGGAGCTGTTCAATAATACAGCGGGCTCCAACCAGTCGGAGAGCACTATCGGCTGGACCTCCTACTGGGGCAGCACCGGGACGATCATCACGGCGGAGATCGACAAGACCTTTATCGCGCCGCTGGGCGGGAATCCTTCCACCCCGAATGGCTACCTCGCATTGAACAACTCGTCGCTGAGTCCCAACTTCGCCAACAGTTTTGCGATGGTGGAGAACTTTTCCTCCGCGTTGAACATCGCCGGGAGCACTGTCACCTGGACGATGGGCAACAACAGTACGGCGATGACAGCGCGCCTGCTTATCCAGATCGGCGGAGACGGAACGGCAGGCAGCGGCGCGTGGTATGCCTCGAGCCAGGCCTTTTCCAACTCGATCGTCTACAACTCGCAACCGGCCTTCGCCACCGCGACGACCTCGAGCGTGACCCAGACTCTCGCCTTCTCCACCGCCGCCGCCGACTGGCGTTCGTTCACACTTACTCCCGGCACGACCATGTCCCTCGGCAGTGTGCTCGGTTCAGACCTCTCCTCCAGCCAGATCACCGGCATCGGCCTCCTCGTGGCGACGCCCAATAGCTCGGTTATTGGTCGTTTCGATACCCTCACGGTCACTGTCCCCGAGCCGTCCTCCATCGCGATGTTTGCCGGCGGGCTGGCCTTTGTGCTATTCGGGTATCGGGCTCGTTGCAAGGCCTGCGCTCCGAACCACTGAGCCGACGCGGCTCTCCCTCCCCTCATGATGCGAAACATAGTGCTGGCCGCTCTCGCGGCTCTGGTTGCTTCCTGCCCGCTGCGAGCGGGGAACGGCTCCGTGGTCTTCAAGGAGGATTTCCCGGATGGGACATATCGGGAGAATCCCGCCTGGACCGAGGCAAATCCCAATCTCCCCTGGACCGTCGGCCAGGACGGTGGGCGTTTTTTTGTCGAACCAACGGGAAAGATTCCCTGGGATTCCCTGCGCATCGCGATCCCTCCGCTGGCGGATGGGAGCTTTGAGCTGCAGTTTGACGTGAGGTTTCGCAGCGAGGAGGTACTGGGTGCAAACCGCTTCTACGTCATCCTCGGTAACTCCGAGGACAACTTTCGCGGCTATCAGCTCGATATTGCCCAGGGAACGACGAATAACGGCACGCTGTCCCGCATCGGACCAGATGGTTCGCAGCCCTTTGCCTTCATCTCGGAAAAAGTGACGTTTCCGGAGAATACCTTTGTGCGGGTAAAGTGGACCCGCCGCGTCGATGGCACGATGAGTGTTTCGATCGACGGGCAGGAATATTTCTCGGCGACGGATACCGCCTACTCGCACTTTGACCGTCTCACGATCGGCTCGATTTCACCTGCCCAGCGGAGCGCCTCAGGGGTGGCATATACCCAGGCCTTCGCCGATATCGTGTTGGCTGCTCCGGTGGAATGAGGGCGCTGCGCTACCTCGCGCTGGGAGCGGCCCTCTCGCTCTGTCTGGCGTCGGTTGGCTGTGGACCGCAGGGAGGATCATCCGGCCCGGCGGGATTCTCCACGGAACAGTTGCCCGTCGAGCGCTTCGATCTCTATCCCGCTGGATCGCTGCCTCCCTATCCCTGGCAGCCCGAGGGAAAATTCTCCGATCTCGTCCGGATGGATCTGAGGCCCGAGGGAGAGTCACAGTTCATTGCCAATTCTGTCACTGGCAAAGGCCTCGTCATGGAGGATCGCGACACGGCGGCCGGGGCGGGCTGCGGCATAGCGTACACCTTTGCACCTCCTCCGCCCGGCCCGCTGTATCTTGGGTTTGACTTCAGGAACGCTGCGGGATCGGCGCTGGATTGGGAATGTCGGCTGAGCGACTCGGCAGGCAAAGGCCTCCGACTGCACATCGCTCCCGGTGGCGAGTTGCAGGCCGGGGAGGTCGGAGGTCCGCTGAAGAGCCTCGCCTCTATCAAGGCCGGCACGTGGTATCACGTCGCGGTGCGCATCTCCGGGGCAGGCGATGCGACGGTCGCGCTCACCGAAAGCACTAAGCCCGGGGGAGCGGCAGGCTCCGCAACGATTTCCCTATCGGACAATGACCTTGCGTTCACCCGCCTGAGCTTCCTGAACATCGGCAGCCAGGAGCAGACAGGCGGGTGGGCGCTGGATAATGTGCTCATGGCCGGGCGGGTCGACGCTCCGCGTGAGGCGCTGCTCCCCTTTAAACAAGCGCCGCTTTCCGAGCTGCGGGCCTCGCCGCGCAAGGTCTACGCTTATTATTATGAGATCTATCCCTCGGGGTACTCCGACAAGGACCCTGGCCTCGCTCCATACACGAAGAAGCTCTTCAACCCTTCAGTGACTCCTGCTGATCGCGTGAAGTCCGGCACGGAGCTGCTCTACCGCCCGCTGCCCCGCCCGCCGATGGAGGCGGGCCTCTCCGCCGACGAGGTGCTGCTCCGCGCGATGGAGGAGGAGGTGCGTCTCGGCATCCAGATGGGCCTCGACGGATTCCTCCTCGATTTCTTTGCCCTGCCGGAGAGCTATCCCGATGTCGATAATATCAGGGAATACAATCGCCGCTCTTTTGCGTTGATGGATGCCGCGGCGCGTGTCGACCCCGGCTTCAAGATCATTCCCGCCATCTATGCCGGGCCGAAGCCTCCGCCCGGCCTTCCACCGGATCAGGATGTCGAGGCGGCCTGGACGGCGGCCTATGCGGATTCCCCCATCGTGCGGAAAATCCTCGCCCACCCGCAGGTCCTGCGCACGGAGGATGGACGCGTTTATCTGAGCAAATGGGGTACGGAAATGTATCCCGCCGTATGGTGGCAGCGTGTCATTGATCGTCTCACTGCCGACGGCATCCCTGTCGCCTTTCTTGGGCAGTTCAATGGCCTGAGTACGGCCCGCCTGCAAACCTACAGCTCGCTCTGCTATGCCATGGCCGATTGGGGGCCGCGCACGCCGAAGGATTATCGCTGGGTGGAAAAGGCCCGCCCGCTCACGACCAAGGTCGTTTCGCCGGTCGCCTTCCAGGACGTGCGCACTCGCGAGCGGGTCTACTGGGAGGCCTGGGGCAGCGAGGCGTTTCGCAATATGTGGCAGTCGGCCATCCGCGATGGGGCGGACTGGGTTTTCATTACCACCTGGTCCGACTACTCCGAGCAGGCGCAGGCGCCCTCCACCGCGATCGGCTTTGCGCTTTATGACCTGAATGCCTACTACATTCAGTGGTTCAAGCTCGGCGCTCCACCGGTCATCGACCGCGATGTGCTCTACTATTTCCACAGAATCCAGCACACCGACACCGCCTCGCTGCGGGGCGAACCGTGGAAACTCATCCCCGAGGGAACCATGACCACGCGGAATGACATCGAGCTTCTCGCCTTCCTCAAGGAACCCGGAGAGTTGCGCATTCAGGCGGGTAACGAGATTCGCTCAGAGATGGCGGGAGCAGGCATTACTTCACTGAAGGCACCGGTTCCTCCGGGCGTCGCCTTGACTCCGGTCTTCTCGCTGTTGCGCAACGGTCATCCTGTGATCGAGGGCCGCAGCCGGTATGCGATCCTCGATCGGCTGGAGTATCCGAATCTTTTGTATCACGCTGGCATTCTGACCAACGATGAACCGTTGCAACTCCCCTGAACGAATGAGCGAACCCGGAAGGAGCTATTTTGTTAACACTGCCCGATGCGCGTTCGCGTTCCTGCGCTCTGGTGATGTCCCGGCGGGCCCGCGCCGGGCCTTGTGGAGCGTGCTCGCCATTCTTCTGGTCTTGGCTCTTCGCCCCGGCGTGGCAGGTGAGGTCGGGATCGGAAGCGATGTTGCGCGTGCTTTTGCAGAAGCCGAGTCGGGGAGGCCCCTGCGCTATGTGGCTCTGGGTGGCTCGATCACACAATCCGGAGTCGGCTGGATCGGGCCGTGGCTGAAGGAGAAATTCCCCGCCAGCCAGGTGACGACGATCAACTCGGGCATGAGCGCGACCGGGAGCGCCCTTGGCGTCTTTCGCATCGAGCGGGACGTGATCTCTCATCAACCGGACCTCGTCGCCATCGAGACCTGCGTCAACGATGACAGCCTGCCCGATGATGTCACCATCCGGTATGTCGAGAGCCTCGTCGTTCGCCTCAAGAAGCTGCCTCATCCCCCCGCCATCATTTTCATCGAGGCTGCGGCGAAAAATGGCAGCAAGATCGGGCGCCATCGCCAGGTCGCTCGTCACTATGGCCTGCTTGAGATCGATCTCCAGGCTGCCGTCGACACGGAACTGAAGCGCACCGGTCAGGACTGGAGCGCCTTCTTTACCGACAATGTCCATCCCAACGAGGCGGGAAACCAGTTTTACGCCCGGGCAATCGAGCAGGCCCTCGCGCCCCTGCTTGGGCAAAATCCATCGGCGGGTGATCAGGTATTACCTCAACCGCTAAGCGAGAAACCCCTCATTCTCGACGGCCGCATGGTCCCTCTTTTCGGGATCTCCGGGGTTTCCGGCTGGAAGAAGAATGCCTCGCCGCCTTTCTGGATGGATGCGTTTTTCAACGGGACGCTCTCCGCCTCCGAGCCGGGTGCTGCGCTGGAGATTCCCTTTCGCGGCACGTGCGTGGGAGTCTTCTATCCGATGGACAAGAGCTATGGGACGTTTGACGTCAGCATCGATGGCGGAAAACCCCTGCGGATCGCTCCCAATACCCGCGGCGGGTACTCTCTCGATATCATCGGCCGCGACCTTCCCGAGGGAGAGCATGTGCTGCGGGCCACGCTGCCTGCGGCGGACCCTGCGCCCGGGGTGAATGGCGAGGTGCGCCTGGGCTATTTGCTTCTAGCCGGGGAGGGGACTCTGTAGGAAAGCTTATGAATCGACTCATGTCATGCTCTGCCTTCTTTCTTCTGGCAGCGGTCGCAGGACTTTGCGCCCAGGGCGCGCCTGCTCCCGAGCCGGTCCGTGCGGCGGTGGAGTGCACGCCGCGCGGCGGTCTGCCCAATGTTTTCGCGAAACTCAAGACGGGCGAACCGGTAAAGGTCGCCTTTCTCGGCGGCAGCATTACGGAACAAAGAGGCTGGCGCGTGCTCAGCCTCAAGTGGCTGCGCGAGAGATATCCTTCCGCCAAGATCGAGGAGATCAATGCGGCAATCGGAGGTACGGGCTCGGACCTCGGCGTCTATCGCCTGGAGAAGGATGTCCTGCGTTTCAAACCGGATCTCCTTTTCGTGGAGTTCGCCGTGAACGATGGCGGAACCCCCTCGGAGAAAATTCGCAAGGCCATGGAGGGCATCGTCCGGAAAACCTGGGCGGCTGATCCGCGATGCGACATTTGCTTTGTCTATACGCTCGTCACGGCGAGCTTTCCTGCTTTGCAGGAAGGGCGACTGACCCGGGCGGCCAGTATCATGGAGGACGTGGCCGATCACTATCAGATCCCGAGCGTGCACCTCGGCATGCAGGCTGCCGCGCTTGCCAAAGACGGGAAACTCATTCCCGCCTCGCCCGATGCCCGGGTCGAGCAGGTCGCCGGGAACGGGCTCAATGAATCCACTCCTGTACCCACGGACGCCCAGGGCCGCATCATCTTTTCCAAGGATGGAGTACACCCCTTTACCGATACCGGCCATGTGCTCTATACCCAGGCGCTGATCCGCGCGCTGACGCAGATGGAATCTATGGGCACACCCGGACAGCATGCCCAGGTCGCACCTTTGGATGCGGGAAACTGGGAGCACGCCAGCTTTGCGGCGATCAATGACGCTGCCGCGATCCGGCGCGGCGCCTCCGACCGTGACGTATCGCCTGATCCTGTGGCGGCCCGTTTTGCCAACCGCCTGCCCGGCTTGATGAAACTGCGCCCAGGCGACTCGCTCGATTTCCGCTTTCAGGGCAGCGATGCTTTCCTCTACTGCGTCCGGGGGCCGGACTCCGGCGTGATCGAGATTCTCGTCGATGGATCTTCGCGAAAGGTGGTCAATTTCGACCGCTACTGCGGCACTCACCGGCTTGTCACGATTCCAGTAGGTGAAAATCTTCCTGATCAGGTACACACTGTCACCGTGAGGGTCCTGGATGATCCTGTCGCCAAGGGAGAGATCCTGGCAGGAAAAGGCCTGGAAGACTGGAAGGCTCATCCCGGCATCTTCACCGGTTCCGACTGGTATGTCGGCGCGATTCTCGTTCTGGGCAAAGCTGTGCATTGAGTTCCCGCCGAAGCTCGGGCCCGGTTCCCGGGTGCTCCAGGATTTATGGTGAACTGGCACTCATTTGCCGGGTGGCCCTGCGGGTTGGCGCTTGGTTTGAGATTGAGACGCAGAATGTCGAGGAATGCGATCCCGTCAGTATCGCTTCCGATGGAAGGCCTTCCAGGTGCGCTCCCGTAGTCGGGAATTTTTCCGGCGTGCATTTATAATGCTGCCTCGTCCTTTGCCTGTATGGAGCTGACCGGGAGGGTGGCTTGTGTTTTCGATTGATCGCGCGGCGTCTTTGGGGAGACTAGGCGGGGTTATGAACTGTGCGCGTATTGTTTCCCTCGTGTTCACCGTCCTCTGTGCCAGCGCCTTGCTGACCGCGTCCCCCGTCCAGGCCGCCACCGAGATGGACCGCGCTTTTGAGCGGCTGGAGAAGGACTTCAAGAAGCTGCGGGATGCGCTGGAGGCGCCGCAGGCGGCTGACCGGGATCAGTATGCGAAGCTCGCGGATGACATGCTCGCCGAAGCGCGAAAGGCTCGCGAACTCGATCCGGAGATGACGCCGAATGTTCCGCAGGCGCAGCGCGCGCAGTTTCTCGAGCATTTCCGCCGCGACATGGACACCTTCATCGAAAATATCGGGAAGCTGTCGGAGGCTCTGAAGAATTCCAAATGGGATGAGGCCCGGCAACTGATGGAGGCGCTCCGGCTGGATAAGAAAGAGGGCCACAAGGCCTATCGCGAAAAGAAGAAATAGCCGCGGCTCAGGCGAGCCAGAGGATGGCGATGGGAATCACCACGCCGAGCCCGATGGCCAGTAGCGCCCAGTGTTTCCGCCCGGATTGTTTCCAGGCGAGCCAGAGCCCGAGCAGGATCGTGACCAGCAGGCAGACGCCCATCGCTCCCACCAGGACGCGGAAGGCGATGGTGGAGGGATCGGCCTCCCCCGCTCGCGGGAAATAGCCATCCGTATGGATGGTGGAGAGCTTCTCCAAAAACTTGCGCACCGGAGTGTTCTCCTCCCGGTAATCTTCTGGCAGGAGCATCTGCCAGCATCCCGTAGCGATGAAGAGCAGGAGCAGCGGCGCGAAAAACAGGCTGAGAAAGGTGTGGGTTCTTCTCAGGACCAGCGGGGAAAAGAGGGAACGCATGCGGAGCCGAGTCTAGATCCCTCCGGGAGAGACGGACAAGCGTGATTCCCCTCGGGATCGGAGGCAGGCTCCGCACTCGCCGGGCCACGCGGTGAGGCGAGTTGACGTGGTCGGCGCCGCGTGAGCGTCCGTCATCCTTTCCACCTTGCGCTGGCGCGGAAGGATCGAGAACGAGGCTCAGGGCGAGAAGGTCGAGCGCTCGATCACCCGCCACTGGTAGTATTTCTCAAGATTGTCGGCAGTGGTGTTGGTGGCGTAGTCCGGGATGCTGGTATTGGCGGGATCGAGGAAACGCTCGAGCGTGACGGACCCGCGCAGTTCGCCGAGGATCTGTCCCTTGCCCTCGGTCCATTTGTCCGGCGCGTTGGCTGGCGGATTCTTCAGGGCCTGCACGGTGTAGTGGACGGTGAAGGTGTTCGATTTGGTGGTGAGCCTCGGATAGATGTCGGCGTAAGGCCGTTCGCGCACATTGTCCCCGACGAGAGCAAAGTCATCGCCGTACCAACCGGAGTCCGCTGCGGAATTCGACGTCCAGGAGTAGCCCTGCGGGACGAGATAGATATCGCAGATCTCCGAGGGAGAACGAAAGATATCCCACTGGTCGAACTTCTCCTTGAACTGTCGAAGCGAACCATCGGAATCACTGAGATTCAGCGGCAGCCGGGCCATGGACGGAACCCCGGGCACCGCACCTTCGTTGTTGCCCGGGAAATTCCCATAGGGGACTTTGTAATAGCTGTGCCCTGGCTGTTTGGGTTTTCCCTGGGCTGCGGCCTTCGGCACGCGGGCGATCAGTTCGGAAGCCAGTACGGCCTTCACTCCCGTGCTCCTGTTGATATAGGTGAAGGGCACGATCTGGTAGTTCATGTTGATCTTGCCGGCGGTCGAAAAGGGCTCGCTGATGGCATAGGGCTCCACCACCGGCATGGTGAAGAGATCCAGCAGCAGATGATCCTTCGGGCCCGAAGGATCGCGCGGGCGGTTCGCCTGCGGGCGGAAGAGCAGTGTCCGCCAAGGGACACTCTGTTTCACACCTGTCGGCAGCGATCCAAACATAACCGCGGAGGGAATGATGCGATTTGCGGTAAAATAACTGACCAGATTATTGACGAGCCCGCCGACAACCTGATTTTCCCCGTTATAGTACGGAGGCACTCCCGACGAATCCACATAGATATTCCCCTCATCGGCCTTGTTGGAATACGCGCCGTCCCGTGTCCCGGGTAGCCCGGAGTCCCAATCCCAATCCGCGGCAGGGGGCGTCGTGTTGGGCACCTTGGGCGTCCAGGCCGGTTCATAGTTGGCGCCCTGCACCAGTTTTCCTCCGAGAGACACACCTGGGACCAGATTGGAGGCGCTCGCCTGCATGAAGGTGTGGGCGAGCTTGGCTCCAGTCTCATAACCGGGGGTGAGAACCATGTCATTACTCCCATCGGCGGTCACCGTGTCCTTCGCCATTACGAGGCGGATGTCGCCATCCTTGGCGGCGAGGCTGCGCACGACATCGGATCTGAGCGTTGCCGCCGCAGAGCTGTCGGGAATGCTTGCTGATTCCGTGCGAATCACCACTCCCTTGGTCGCCGCAGAGGATGACGCCGGCAAGGATGTCGCCCAGAGGATGCGATTGTCAAACCCCCACCAGTCCTCTGGATTGGTTCCGGCCACTCCCGTCTGCATCAGATCGGGCAGCGGCACCTTAACGTTGGGAAAACTGACCTGATAGGTCTGAACGACGCGGCGTGCGCTGGAACCCTTTTCCCGCACCATGATCTCCAGGGTAAAGGCGTTCGGCGATCCCATGGTCATCGAGCCAGTGCCATCGGGCTCAGTCGGCACGGTAAAGGGATTGCTGACGAAACGATAAGGGAAAGTGGCCGAGGAATTGCTCCAGCCATTCCGCCTCTGGTTTGTCTGGCTCCAGTCAAAGCGGGAGAGAAAGTATTGAAAGCCGTTCAAACCGCCGGTTTGCAAGATGCCATTAAAGCGGACGCCCGGGCTCTCGGTGAACAGGTCGGTGGAGGGAAACGGACTGAGCGTGGCGTTTGCGGAGGTGGTAAACTTGAAGTTAGAGAGATTGCGGATGTTGATGCTGATATCCGGCATGATCATGTCGAAGCCGTGCATCGGCGTGGTCAGCTCGACCAGAAGCATCGCCTGCAGCCGCTTCTCGCCCGGATTCAATGCGACTTTCGTCCCTCCGGGGGTGTCTGCCAGCGTCGGTGTATTTTTTGCGGTATCGTTGCTTTGCGTGCGCAGGTCGTCGTTGGCTCCGTTGCCGTCAGCCGTACAGATCACAAGCATTCCAAGCTCGGAGATCGCATACATGCGCCCAAGCCCCTGGGTTGAGCCAATACGGAGCGGGACAACCTGGCCGCCGCCGGTGGCAGGGTTGTTGCTTCTGGGAGTGAATCTTGCAGCCGGGTTGGACGGATCTGCGTCTTTGACGGAGTGATCCCAGAGATTGGTGCAGCGGATGTAGTCGACCATTTCCGTCAGGATCTGGTCTCGCTCGTCGGGAAAGCTGTACTTCGAGATGAAGCTCTTGCCGAAACCCGGAATGATGCGCGATGTGAGGGATTGCAGATACTTGTAGAGTTCCTGGTTGCGGCCTATCTTCGACCAGTCGTTGGTCGGGCTGGTCGAGTCGTGCCGCTGAAAATAGTACTGGTAGATCGCGGAATTCGGTCCGCGGGTGGAGGTGCAGAAGGCAATGAGCTTGTCAAACGGGGTCACCAGTTTGGTGTTGTTCGTCGGCGTCGGATTCGAGCCATAATCGGAATCAATCGGCCACATCGCAATGCGGGGCGTGCCAAAGAGGGTGGTCTCCGGAGCACGGCTGTGACCGGTCAGCAGAAACTTGCCGGTTTCGACCTGTTGCTGCGTCACGAAGTTGTTGTTGTCCGGATTTTTGGTTCGGTCTACGCGGAAGAGCATTTCTCCCGGCGAGGTGTAAAGGCGGTCGTTCTTTGCTGTGATGGTCGTGGCCTTGTTGCTGGAGGTGGTGTTTACCGTTCCTCCCTTGGACCCGTTTGAGTCGTCAAAACGGGGAAGGATGTTAAAAAACGGCGAGGACACGCCTGCGCTGGTCTGGGTGCTGGGATAGGAGCCCATCGGAACGCCAAGGGCCGTGAAGATTTTGGAAAGGTCGGTTGTTGCAGGGTGGCCTGGATAACGCTGGTACTCTCCTTGCACCGGCTGGTTGCGGCCAAAGAGGTTGGCCTCGTCTCCAATGCGGAAACGCGGAACATCCCAGGCCGCCGGAAAGGAAGTGGTGTTTCCTGTCTTCCACGGCCAGACGCCGGAGCTTCCCGCAGCGGTATTGATATTCACCTTGGTGGTTTCGTCATCAGTCCAGAAGGCGACCCGGCCCACGATCGGGTTTTTGCTGGTGGCCCCGGCGATGGTGACCGTGGAGCCTGACGGATTGGTCGGGGAAACCATCGTGCCGTCCTGGAGGACATACATCCATCGCACCGGCATGGGAGCGGGCTGCAGGGCGGTGGCCCCGGGGGCGCCATTGATCGAGAATCCGTCGAGACTCTTCAGCACGTTCGGGGCGGTTACGGAACCCGGGGAGATCGGATCGCGGGGGTCCAGGATCGGGTAGTTCAGCGACTCTGTATTGCCAAATCCTGAGATCTTGACCGGTTTGTTCAGATCGACCCAGACTGCCGGCTGGCTGGCCCAGGAGCCCGGCGGGATATCGTCGGTCAGGATCTTGCCGCTGCCCGTCTCCGTGGACATCTCCGTGCCGGAATAGAGACGGTAGATCTTCGTGAGATTGCCCGTACCCGTATTGTCGAAGATTCGTACCGCGCCCGGCTGGGAGGCCCAGGTGGTGTTGCCGTCGCTGGTGCTCGTGGTTGCCTCGTTGATCGTGGCCTGGACGAGATTGACGGCGGACTCGGCCAGCAGACGCGTGCTGGCAGCGGCGTCGTAGCTCGCCGAGGCGGAACGCTCCGTGCCCGTGCGCACGAGGAAAATGGTCACGAGCGCGCCGAGGAGGACGATGATGGCGAGGACGGCGATCAACGCAGATCCGCCTGATTTCTCCCGGCGGAGAGCGCGTAGACGCCATTGAGAGTCGTGCGGGCGTTTCATGGGCGGTAGGCGAGGGGGACGCCGGTTACGGGGTTGATCTGTACCAGGAAGTAGTTGGCGGGCAACGAGGAGTTCGCGGCGAAGACCTCGGGGACGACCGCAAAGGCGAGATCGGCCATGGCGGCGATCGGAGTGATCTCGCCCGACGGACGAATCTGCAGGGCCCGGTACGTGACGTTGCTGCCGTTGAGGGACATGCTTGCAGCGGGGAGTTTGGCGATGCCGGGGGAGAGCGAATTGTCCGCGATGGTGACGCTCTGGGGGAGGATGACGATCCGGCGGGAGGGCGTCATGTCCCCGTTGTCGTCGGAGCGCCACAGTTGTGCAGCGGCATAACCCCGCCGTCCCGGCACCTGGATGAATCGCAGCTCGATGACCTTGTTTTGTGCGGAGGCGGTCTGCCGGCCGAGGTTCACCTGATCGGTCACCAGCTGGCCTCCGCGAGTCAGGTCGCTGCTTTGCATGAGCGCGGACATGGCGGGTACGGTGATCACGGCCAGGATGCCGATGATGGCGATCACCATCAGCAGCTCCACGAGCGAAAAGGCCTGCGCAACAGACCGGGCAGACTCGATGGGAGGAGATGGTTTCATTGAGCGCGGCTCCACCGCGACTCCCGCAAGGGAACGGCGGTGCTGAAGATTTTGAAGTCAATACCCTTGTCTGAGAGGGCCTTGGAAAGGGCGTCCAGGTCGGTTTGATAATTTTCAACCCGGGAAAACTTTCCGGCGAGCGCAGCTTCGATTTCCTGCGGCGGCGATGAGGCGCCCCGATCCAGCCGGGACGCGGCGGCCTCGCTGATGACGACCATGGTGACATCGACCACGGGCGGCAGTTGATTGGCGGTGATCGGCTGGGGAGTGGTCATCGCGCTGTTCTGCGAGTCGTAGGAGAATGTTCCATCCGGCGTGAGCTGCTTTCCATCCGGATCTTCCGCGGAGGAGAGTCGCGGCCAGGCGATGAAGGCGATCACATTGTCGATCAATGGCGTGACCGGGCTGTTTGCGTTGGTGGTCGTGGTGTTGCTGACGGCGTCGAGCCATTTGGCCTGGTCCCAGTAGCTCTGAACCGACGAGCGATAGGCGGCATCGGTCTGGCCGCTGGTGCGGGCCGGTTTGTTGAAGACCGTCAGATCCTCGGTGGGTTGTTGGCCGACCATCAGGCGATAGCGGTACTTTTCCCCGCTTATGCCCGCCGGCTGAAAGGGCTTGCTCCCGCCAAACTGCACAAAAGCGCTGCAGGCATTCATCAGCCCGCGCGTCGACCGCAGGTTGGCATCTTTTGAATACGCTTCGGGGGCTACGAAATAGACCTCCTGCCCGTAGGCGGGATTCTGGGTGTTTTGCCTGATGATGAATTGCAGGTCGGACTGTCGGAGATAGACCGTGGGGGCGAGCGGGTTGTCGTAGTCCCAGTAGGGATTGAGTGTCGCCTGGGACAGGTTGCGGTTCAAAAGATCAAAGCCTGTCCTCGAGGCGGACTGCGCCTCGATCCCGGCGGTGGCGTGCCGGATCGTGGCGGAGACCGAATCAGTGACGGCCAGGATGATGCCGAGCAGGAGGATGAACACGGCCGTGGCCGCCAGTAGCTCGACGAGAGTAAAGGCGTCTCTCTTCCGGGAGGCGGAACTGGGGGGACGACGTGCTGGCATGCGCGTAGGCGCTAATCGGTTGTTTGCTTCGCCAGGAGCAGGGAATAGATCACTTCCTGGCGATTCGCCTGAGCGATATTCGCGGGATAGGAAATACTCACCTTGACCCTCCGGGCGTTCGAGGAATTGACGGACAAGCCGGGCGCGGTGATATCATTGAGGGTGAAGTTCGCGACGTAATAGGCGTCGCGCTGCTCCGAGCGGGTGCCGTCCTGGCTGAAATAAAAGGGGTTGGACGGCAGGTCCTCGATCGTCAGTTGGTCGGCGATGCTGGATCGAAAGGAGATCTGCTGCAAATCCCCCTGGATCTGCCGGGCGATGTTGGCCGCGGCGATCTGGCTGCGCGACTGCTGGGAGGATCGCAGGCCGACAGGGAGCGTGCCGACCACGGCCATCATTGCAAAGGATACAATTCCGAGGGCGAGCACGACCTCGATAAGGCTGAATGCCCTGGCGGACTTCGAAAAACTGGGGAGGGATTTTGCGAACATTGTGTAGAGCAGATCGCGTTAGGGGTGGGATACTGCTAACAATAGGTCGCTTTTGGTGAATCTGTTAGCGGAAATCTGACTAAAATTATGCGGTTTACAGACATTTTCCCCCTGGAAATGAGGAATTCGCCATTTTGGAGAGTGTCATGGGGATTATGACGTACTCTGCGGAGGCGGGGCGAAAGACCGAAGCTCCATTGCGTTTTCCTGGGGGAAGACCCTGCTAAACCCCAATATCGCCTTGCTGGAGGATTTTGCAACGAATCGGTCTCATTTCTGGAAACGAAATCGGCCGTTCCCGGGTAGGACCTCGGAGAACGGCCGGGGGGGCGAAGTTGCGGCCTCCCGAGGAGGGCGGCAATGTCCTCGCGAACCCGCCTATTCCGCGCGCCAGACCTTGAGCGTTCGCAGGACCATGTCGCCGGACCCGTCCGAGTAGTCGGACTTGCCATCGGCTTTCACCGCGACGTTGGTGAGCGGATACCACGTCTGGCCCTTGAAAGGGTTCGCGTAGCGCATGGTCTCCACTCCATCGATGAACATGGTGATCCACTCTTCCGTGACGGTGACGGCGAAGGTGTGGAAATCGCTGTCGAGAGTGTCCTCCAGCCCGAAAGTGCGCATTTTCATGTTCATCGCGGGCCGGGTGAAGGTACGGGTGGCATTAGTTCCTCCGTGGAGATTGGTCGAGAGGTCGGAATTGAACTTCCACGAGCCGTTATAGCCGAAACCCTCGTAGACATCGATCTCCGGAGGCCAGCCGCCAGTAGGCACCAGCCACAGCGCAGGCCATGAGCCTTTGCGGTTGGGCATCTTGACCACCCACTCGACGCTGCCGTATTTGAACCAGGTCTCCGGCGTCTTGTGGCCCGAGAGCATCGTGGCGAGGAAAGGGTAGTACATCGCCGGAGAGCCGACTTCCATCGGCTTTTCCAGTCGACGCGAGGAGAGGACGAGCCCCTCGCTGGTACGGCTCAGGCCGCCCATGTCCACCGTGCCGTAGTAGCCTGTCTCACCATTGCCCACCTGGGTGCGACCGTGGGACAATGCGGTGGAAAAGATGTTGGGCCCTCCCTTGTCATCATACTGGATTGTCTCGCCTGTGCCCGAGTAGGTGAGGGTCCCGAGGGGTTCAAACTTGAGGGGCGCGCGGCTGGTGTCCTCGATGGGCTCGTTGGTCGCATCGGCCGCGGCGGTGATGAGGATCTCTCCACCCTGGCGATTGGCCCCATCGGGCACGGAGGGCTGAATGGCCTTCACGTTTTTCCCCTCGCTCATTCCGGAAACATCAAAGGTCACGGTCTTGGTGAGTTGATCACCCGGTCGGAAGATGACAGGTTTTGTCGCGTCCGGCATGGCTCGACCGCCCTGGCCATTGAATACGCGGACATAGGCGATCACCGTATTGGCGCTGGGCTTGTCCAGTGTCACCGGGACATGCACCTCGGTCGTTCCTGTCGGAACGTCAAAGCTCTTGATCGTGACGTTGGCAATCGGGGGATATTTCTTTCCGCCGCCATAGATGTCTGTGCTGGCGGTCGCATTGGCGGCGTGTTTGTCGAGTTCTGCGATGATGCGTCCCACGGCCTCGCCCGCGGTCTGGGCGTCCTTTTTGACGTCCTCATTGTCGGTCTTCTGGACGACTTGGGAGATGGCCTCGCCAGCAGTCTTGGCGTCCGCCTGCAGGGCCTGGATCTGCTCGGGAGATACTGGCTCCGCGGCGAGAAACGGGATGCCGACCGAAAGGGAAAGGGCGGAAAGGACCGCCTTGGTATGGCTGGAGAAGCGCGAGGTGATCTGCATGGGATTTGAAATGAATGGAGGGATTCTTGGCTGGTCGCCGCGACGCAGGATCGCGGGCGGGATATTAGCAAGGTCTGCCAGCGCGACATCGCGCGGACATAGATAGTAAATATCCGCTTAGCGGAAATTATCTACAAATTTCTTAGTGATGTGGCGGAGCCTGTGTTTGGGCGTGAGGGGCGAAAGTAAGGACGCAGAGAGCATGCGGGATTGCTTGAAATTAGGGTTCTTCCCTCTAGGAAATCGCTTTTTAGCCGGTCCGCAGAGGGGGTGTGTGTATGCGCTTTCCGGGAGGGGGAATGTCGGAAAAACGCATATATTGGATCGGATGCGAGCCTATACGACTGCGGGATTTGAGATACCGTTGGCTGCAAATGAGTCTCCCCTCCACACGCCGTATGAATATCCCATTCTCTCTACTCCCTCGAAGAATAGCTGCCCTTTCGCTGGCTGGTTCCCTCGCGGCCGGAGCGACGCAAGTTCTTGCTGCCGATGGCACCTGGATCTCGGATGCCTCCGGCAATTGGAATGCGGCCACTACGGCGCCGTGGCAAAGCGGTATCGTCGCCTCCGGCATCGATGCCAACGCCTATTTTAACAAGATCGACGTTACAGGGGCGCGCACGGTTACACTGACGGAGAACCTGACTGTCGGGAATCTCTTCTTCGGGGATACAAGCGGTACTCAGACGTGGACGCTGGCTCGTTCTGCAACCTCTGTGTTGACCCTTCAAACGACTGCCGGCACTCCCACGATCACTGTGGATAACGGCGCAGTGACGATCAGTGCTGCGCTTGGTGGAACTCAAGGGTATACCAAGGCTGGAACTGGCAAGTTAGTTCTCACAGGAAATAATACTGGTTTGACGGGGCAGATCACAGTCAATGCGGGCACGCTCGACATCTGGACTACGAACTCGATTGGGAGTAATAACATCAATCTCGTATCGGCAACCTCCACGCTGGATAACGCCAATTTCGCGTCGGTTTCGACGACGATTTCTGGTGACATCACTGGCTCGGGGAGAATCATCAAGACAAGCGGGGTTAGCGGACTTGTACTTGCCGGCAACAATACCTTCACTGGAGGAGTGGAGATTCAGGCGGGTTCAGTCGAGGCCGGAAGCGGTCTAAATAATGGCGTCGGTACTGGTACATTGTCGTTCAAAGGTGGTGCGTTTCTGTCCACGGATAATAACGCAAGGACATTCACCAACGTGATCGCGATGGGGTCCAATGCGTTGCGGTTCGGTGCCGTGCAGGATGCCGCCACTGGCAAGGGTGATCTCACGTTCGCCTGGACAGGCTCCACGGCGGTGGGTGGGAACAAGAGCTGGACTGTGAATAACAGTACGAGGGTTACGTTTAAGAACTCATGGGCGGGAAACTCAGACCATAATATTACCAAGCTAGGAACGGGAACCCTGGTGTTTGATGGAAACATCACTGGTTCAAGCGGCGTTGGTATAACGGTCACCGCGGGAACCATGTTGCTTAATGGCAGCAAGTCGACGTCTAACGCCGTAACCGTAAACAGCGGCGGTACATTCGGTGGCAACTCGCCCTCCATGGCAGGTGTCTTTACGGTCAACGCCGGGGGCGCGATCGCTCCGGGGGATGGCGGCATCGGCACTCTGACTGCGACCAACCTGACCTGGAACGGTGAAGCCAGCGGAGCATTTGCCCAGATGAAGTTTGAGCTTAGCAATGTCGGCGGCCAGAGCACCGCGGCAACGTCTGACCGCCTCGCTCTTGGCTCGGGCATCCTGAGCAAGGGCAGCGGGTCGATCTTTACCTTCGACTTCCTCGGCACCGGCGCGGCAGGCAATACCTACACGCTCATGACCTTCGGCAGCAGTTCCGGCTTTTCTGTGGGCGACTTTACCTACACCAACCTGACCAACGGTCTTGATGGTACGTTTGCCCTCAATGCCGGAAGCCTCACCTTCACGGTGGTGCCTGAGCCAACGACCTTCGCTCTGCTCGGTGCGGGTCTGATGGTAGCCATCTTCGCCCGCCCCCGGCGTCGCGACTAAGCGCTTATGATCTATGGCGTGGGGGGACGCTGCCTGTGATCAAAAAGAAAGGCGCGAGGCAACTCGCGCCTTTCGCATATTTCAACATCGCACAGTCAGAGGCTCGCCTGCCCCCCCCCCCTCGATGCCAGGCCGCCTGGGAAAGGAAGCTGCGGGATCGGGAGGCCTTCCCATCAAAACTGCGGAAAACGATGGCAAATGGACTGAATGCCGCCACCTGCCGATTTCGGGGGTCGGATAATGGCAATAAAATTGTCAGAAACAGCCCTATATCGTGTTGCGGAATTGGCTAAGTTGGCGGGGAATCCTAACGATCCTTTTGCCATGCTCCCGTCCCGCTCTTCTTTCCCGTCGTCTTTCACTTGGGGTGCAGCGGCAGCTGCTTATCAAATAGAGGGCGCTTGGAATGCGGAGGGAAAGGGCCTCTCCGTCTGGGACATGATGACCTCGCAGCCGGGCCGGATCTGGGCCGGAGGCACCGGGCAGGAGGCGTGCGATCATTTTCATCGTTACGAGGAGGACATCCGGCTCATGCAGAGCCTCGGGTTTGATGCCTATCGCTTCTCCATCTCCTGGCCGCGAGTCATCCCCTCCGGTGTGGGACAGCCCAACGCCAGGGGCCTCGATTTTTACGACCGCCTGGTCGATTGCATGCTGGACGCCGGGCTCGAACCCTGGCTGACGCTTTTTCACTGGGACTACCCGTATGACCTGTTCCTACGGGGAGGGTGGTTGAATCCCGACAGCCCGGCGTGGTTCGAGGAGTACACTCGTGTCGTGGTGGATCGCCTGTCCGATCGTGTTTCCCACTGGATGACGCTGAATGAGCCTCAGTGCTTCCTCGGCATGGGGCATTTGACCGGGGAGCACGCCCCGGGGCTGCGTCTCGGAATGACCGAGGTGCTTCTCGCTGTCCACCATTCGATGCTCGCTCATGGCCTGGCCGTGCAGGCGATTCGCGAGCGGGCGAAGCAAAAACCCGTCATCGGCTTTGCTCCGGTTGGTTGTATTTTTCATCCGGCGTCGGATTCCGCCGAGGACGCCGAGGCCGCCATGCAGGGAATGGCTACCATTTACCCCGACAATCTCTGGAACAATACCTGGTTTGCTGATCCGATCGTCCTCGGGCATTATCCGGAGGCGGGGCTAAAAGCCTACGGGCGGCATGTGCCAAAGATCGCTGCGGGGGATATGGAGACGATCTGCCAGCCGCTGGACTTCTACGGCTGCAACATTTACTCGAGCACGAAAGTGCGCGCAGGGGCGAATGGACGGCCCGAGGTGGTTCAGCCCGGCCAGGGCGGAGCGCAGACGCACTTTGGATGGAATGTTACTCCCGAGTCGCTGTATTGGGGGCCGAAATTCCTGGCCGAGCGTTACAAGCTGCCGATCGTCGTCACGGAAAATGGTCTCTCTCTCAATGACTGGGTGGGCATCGACGGGCGCGTGAAAGATCACGCCCGCATCGATTTCCTGGCCCGGTACCTGCGCCAGCTGGATCGTGCGGCTAGTGATGGCGTCGATATCCGCGGGTACTTCCACTGGTCGATCCTTGACAACTTCGAGTGGGCGGAAGGGTATAAGCATCGCTTCGGCCTGGTCTATGTCGACTATGCGACCCAGCAGCGAATTCCCAAGGAATCCGCCTATTGGTTCCAGCGTGTGATCGAAACCAACGGTGGTTCTCTTTACGTGGGATGGGGGGGCGACGGGGCGCAAGCCGTGTACAGCCTTGAGGCTCCGGAGCTTCAGGCCACACCCTGACGGAGCGGTTATTAGCTGCTCCAGGCCCTGGCGTCGCGCTTTAGATCGCGAATGGCGCAAGTCCTCTCATCATGAGCAGTGAGGCCAGCGTCGGCGGATGTCGTCGCTCCGCTTTCATCAAGCCAGGCAGATCCTCGCCATTACGCCGTGGCAGAGACATATCCAGATGGCGTCCTGAGTTACCCGTCGGCGAATCGCCTCCAGGCTCAGCTTCCTTGAGAACCATGGCTGGATTCGTCAGATCAGATTTTTGATTTCGTACGGGGAAATCAACATAAACGCGAGTGCTTGAGCTAAAAACGTCGGGTCCCGTCAGTTCCCTTTCTTCACAAAAAGCTGTCGATGAGCGAATAGGTCGAGGGGAGATCTGCCGACTCCTCACGGCATCGCCTTTCTTCGATAGCTTCATAGGTTACGCGAGCTGTCTCTCCGGCCGGGAGGTCGAAGAAATTATCCGACACCTTGAATCCGGTAATGTCGGCCAGCCAAACCTTATGATGGTACGTGGATGATTGAAGGGTGAGGGTCAGGGTTTTCGGCGTTTCGTGCTTCAGTCGGCAAACAATCGGCTTTTTCTCCAGTGACAAGAATTTCGGCGCCGTAAAAAGGGTGTCCTCAGTGGCGAGGATGGCTCCAGCGTCATCTTTTAGCACGGCCCACGCGTGGCATTTCCGCCGACCGTGCTTGTCCAGGATATGGGTAAAATCGTCCGTGGCGATCAAACGGGAGGAATCGGGGTGCAATGTGAACGCCTTTTTGTTCTCCGACAGGAGATTGCCATCGAAATCGCGTAGCGACCATTCCAGAACCACATCTTTTTGCTCTATTCCATCGTAAACAACCCAGAGCTCGACTCGGCCCATAGTATTGGTCTTGTAGTTGCCAATGTCGGCAGTCTCCGCGCCGAGATGGCGGAAGGAAATCATGGCCTGAGCGTAAAATCTGCGCGCTGCATAGTGGAGGGCCTTCCATTTTCCACCATATTCCAGGCTGCTCCAGGATGCCCCGGGCCAACAGTCGTTTAGCTGCCAGTAAAGAGTGCCCGAGCAGCGGGGCATCATGCGCCTGTAATGTTGGACGGCTCTTTGGATGCACTCGGCTTGGTTGATTTGCGACAAATACGCGATCGCACGGTAATCCTTTGGGAATCGGTAGGCTCGGGATAAGTAATCAAAAATGATCTGATTTCCAGAAGCATTCTTTTGGTGGTTCTCGAACGCCGGACCGAAAATATTCGTATCGCCGCCCGGGCAGAACTTCTGAGCGAGCTCCGGCGAGGGATAGCTTTGCATCCCAAACTCGGAAACAAAGCGGTGCGTGGTCGTCTCGAAATAGGTGATCGGTGCCCGTGCGTGCCAGACATTCCAGTCGTGGGCATCGCTATTCGGCGTCTCCGTTTCTTTGATTCCCGGAATCGCACGAACTGGCGAGGAGTGGAGATAGGGAACTTTCGGATCTACCTTCCGGAGGGCTTTAGGTATCGTCCTGACGAATAGCGCTTCGTAGTTTCTTCGCAATCCTTGTTTGCTGGCCAGTTCTTTGCCAAAGATCATCGGGATCTCATTGTTTCCACACCATGCCGCAATGCATGCGTGATGCTGAAGCCGCTCGGCGTTCTGCGAGATCTCCCGATCTACGGATTTCAAAAATGCGCGATCCGCAGGGTAAAGTGAGCACGCGAACATGGCATCCTGCCAGACCAGGAGTCCCAGCTCGTCGCAGAGGTCGTAAAAATGGTCATGTTCGTAGATTCCTCCGCCCCATGCGCGGAGCATATTCATGTGGGCGTCTGCAGCAGAGTGCAAAAGATTCTCGTAGTGCTCCCGCGTCAAGTTGGACAAGACTGTGTCTGAAGGAATCCAGTTCGCCCCTTTGCAGAAAATCCTCCGCCCGTTGATCCGGAAGCCAAACAGACCGGAGTCCTCTTTGTTTACGGGCGGAGTCATTTCGAGGGATATCTCTCTCAACCCGATGCGGAGGTGTCTGGAATCCGCGATTCCGAAAGATCCGAGCAGCTTGATTTGCACATCATAGAGCGTTTGTTCTCCGTAGCCGTTTGGCCACCATAGCATTGGGCTTCCGATATGGGCTTTACCTCCATCGATTGATCCGACCTCGACACCACCCAGGGATATCACCCCGGAGACCTCGACATCCGGGTCTCCTTCGACCCGCACGTCAAAATGCAAATCCACTCCGTTTGCCTCGTGTGTCTGGTGGACGCGAATTCCAGCAATCCTGCTTCCCGACCAAGCCTCGATCGTAAGCGGTTTCCATATGCCACTGGTGGCGACGCGCGGTCCCCAATCCCAACCGAAGCTGGACGGTTGCTTGCGGATACGCGCAGAGTTTCCGACGGGATCATTGCACTCAAACGGGGACGAAAACGTGGTGCGTTTTTCCCTGATATAGGCGAGCGGGCTTTGGAAGATGACGTCCAGGCGGTTGCGGCCTTTTCGCAGGAGCCGTTTCACCTCCCAGCGGTGAGCCTCGAACATATTGTCGGTATTGGCGACAACCTTGCCATTGAGCGAGACCTCTGCCGCGGTATCCAACCCCGCTGCAATCAACTCGATGTACTGTTCTTTCCAGAACTCTGTGGGCAGTTCAAATGTGCAGCGGTAATGCCAGTCCTTCTTCTCCACCCATTGCAGTTCCAGTTCATTCTCCGACAAGAACGGATCGGGGATTTTTCCGCAGTTCAATAAATCGGTATGAACGCAACCGGGAACAGATGCGGGAAACCACAAGCGGTCTGTCGTGTCACGGAATGTCCAGGGAGATGGTTCGTAAGTTTTGATCATGTTGAGCGATTCTCGTGGAGAGGCTGGCGCGGATGTCATCACGCGGTCTCAGGCAGATAATCGTCAACACCATCGCAATTAATCGCGATGAACGGAGAATCCTACGGTTGAAAGCTGTTGCGCGGTCCGCCTTCCGGATGAGATCACGCGCAACGAGAGGAGGTTCTGGCTACAAGCTATCCCCCAACCTACATTCTAGCTAATTTAGATAAATGGAGTCCTTGTGCCCATGCGGCTCGGCAGGCGCTTCACTTGGTGAAAAATAGGTGATGGGATAGCCTCTAGAGGCTGCGGGCAGATTTGCGGACCGGCGCAGTGACACCCTCCCACCAGCTCCCGGTCACAAGAGATAGTACCGGATGTCGATGCACGCCCTTATTGTTGTGCATGATATGGGCCGCTACCCTATCAACCAGCAACTCCCCGATAATCTCGTGGTTTTCGTCAATGCTGCTGAAATTTGAGTGCGAATGGCGAAACATGCAGGCGAGGCCGATATCGCGCCCCGGCTCCATGCCCATATCATTGAGCCAGATTGCCTCACACCCATCCCTCCCGATCAATGCGTCAGGTTTCCACCTGTGGAACCATTTCGTAAAGGTCGACCTGGACACCTCTCCGGGCTGTCCGATAAAGAGCGGTATTTTATTCGCGCTTTCCAGTTGATGCTGGCAGACGAAATAGGCGGCAAGGAATGCGGATTCTGATCTTTCTGTTACATTCTTGGAAAGGCAAAATCCGATCCTGCGATAACCGCGGCGGCGCAACTCGGAGAAGATATGTTCGACATTCTTCTTATAGTGCGGGGCGATTCTATCTCCACTGAAGAATTTCCATGAATAGCCCGACATCACGCAGGAATAACGGTTCCAGTTGATCCGGGGTGTCCGGTCGCATTCCTCATAGCCATGTGCAAGGATGATCCCTGGGATTCCGCGGGCGTTCATGATCTGGTCGATCCTTTCGTCCGAGAGATCGCCTCCAGCAAGAAAGAAACACTCAGTGCTATAGCCTCTCATCTCAGCCTGCCTTTTGATCGCCCGGTATTGCTGCCGGTAGGAGTCGTGAACGGTCAGCCACTCCTGTTCTGTCCTGGCATTGACCAGAATGCCCAGACAAGCGTGATCCTTGACCGCTTTACCTCCCCGAATATGCTCCATCAAAGTCGAAACGAGTGGGCTCGGGTGGTATCCTTCTTTTTCTGCCGCCTGGCGAACCCTCTCCTTTGTCTCCTTCGGGATGAGCGGGCTGTTGCGGAGAGCCAGTGAGACCGTCGATTGGCTCAGGCCGAGCCGGCGCGCCAGCGCACGTTGGGTGATCATAATACGATTGATTTTGGATCCTTAATTCATCGTGATTAACGAACAATAAATTGCAATAAAATACCCGAAAAATAGCCTTGCGGGCATGAAACAAACCCTCAGAGCAGCTTTAATCGTCATCGGTCTCATTGGTCCGATGTCGCTTGCCGCACGCGCGGCGGTGATTGCAAATTTTACAGAAGGCAATGGCTCCACTTTGCCAGACCAGTATGTTGGCGCCGCCGGAGCCGGATGGACGACTGCCTGGACTAATACCAACGCGACCGTCCTCACAGGAAACGTCACCAACACGTCGCCGCTGTCAGGCGGGGGGAACTACCTCTCCTTGGCCCTTACGCAAGGAGCCGGTAGCGTTACCTATATTAACCGAACGTGGAGTAATACGGAGGTCCCATACACGGGAGGCGTGACGTTGAGTTGGTCGTTTCGACTCGATTCGCCGATAACTTCATTCAACGCACAAGCAGATGTTCTTCATTTCTACGACGGGTTGGGCGGAGCGGCGAGTTTCCTTATATCAGGTTTTGGAGCAACGACCGGCACTGCGAGCGGGCAAACCTGGGCGTTCTACAACGGAAACCGGGATGGAGCTGCCTGGAACGGCAATAACTACGTCAACACCGGGATTAGCATAACGACTGGAACTATGTATACTTTCAGTGTCACCTTGGATCCTTCGACGCGCAGCTGGACCGGGACCGTAAGCAACGGAACCAGCAGTTACACTTCGTCTGCGCTCGGATTCCGCACCTCGGCCTATTCCGCAAACGGCACATTTATACTCGGGATGCAGGAAAGCGTCAGCAGCAAGAACCTGACGGCCTCCTTCGACAGCCTGTCCATCGTGCCGGAAAACCAAACTTCCGCGCTGGCTGCTTTTGGATTTGGGCTCATGCTGTTCCTGGCGAAAGCTCGAAGGTTTGGCAGCCGGTCGAAAAGCCGGGACTAGCCAGAGACGAAAGGTTTCCTTTCCCCGAACGCGTGTTACGATACAAGCACGACGAGCCAAGCCGTGCGGGTTCGTTCCTCCCGATCTTTTTGCGCGGGTATTCTTCGCCGACAACCTCGGCATCAACCGTACGCTATAATCCCCCTCCTTTTTCCGCAAGCCGCGCCGCAGCCCGCCAAATGTTCCTTTTGGAAGGGTGACGCTCAATTTCATCATTATAATGTCAACAAAGACTTTCCCCGGACAGCTTTTCGAATTTGCAGCGAAAATATTCTCTCCCGATGGAGCCTCTCGGAATCTGCCGGGTTCACCGCGGCACATGCCGTCCATCAGAGCTGCCCTTATTTGCGTCACGCTAGCTACGGCCTATTCAACAGCCGGGGCATCGGGCATCAACGAAGATTTCGAGGCAGAAGGAGCGCTTTCAACCTGGAGCATCAAAACCGAGAGTGGATCGCTCGACGTCGCTGAAGGATGCGGTTCTCCGCGCGGCGCCCAGGTAAGCGGGAAGCAAGTGGAATTGAGCCGCTACGAAAAGGACGGGCTCTGGACGAATCTCGATGGCGCTGGGACCTTTGAGGTTTCCTTCCTCATCCAGAAAGGCGTTTCATGGCGGCTCGTTTTGGCGGGTCAGGATGGCCACGGTTTCGTGGTCTATATCTCCGCCAAGAAAATCGAGGTGTCCTTCGGAGGAAATAACTGGTGGGAGGCGCAGATGCAGACATTTCCGATTCCCGATATCACGGGAAAATGGATGACGCTGCGCCTCACTCCATTGGAGATTCAACCAACGCCCGGGGAGCGCCTAAAAACAGGGGTTACGCTTTTTGAAACGGAAAGTCCCGACAACAAATATGCTGAGGATCTCGCCGTCGCCGCCGCCGGACCCGAAACCGGAGCGCCATTCCGTCGCATCTCTGAAATCAGGATTTTTGAATGGAGTTCGGGAAAGGATGGCGAAGATCTCCATCTCGATAATATCCGGCTTAAAGAGAGCAACTGATACTAGCACACTCCGCTGAGAAGCTTCTCCATGCCCAAATCCCTTCTTCTTCTCGCTGTCGCGTGGCAGGCCTTGGTCTGTGGTCCATCGCTGTTGGCGCAGGGAGTTCCTCCTCAGTTTGCCAGCGACGAACGGTGTTTGTTCGCCGACGAAACCGCCTCCAACTGGTCCCCTCGCATCGATGCGCCGGGCAAGCCATCGGAACTTCTCAAGATCGGCACGGGAACGGTGCCTCGCGCCACTCGTATCGAATACAGGTTTGCGAACGGCGGTAATTATATCGGGATCAAGCGCGAGACCAATTTGAATGGCGCAGATGCCATCGCGTTCAGCGTCCGTTCTGAGACCCCAATGGACGGGATCGTCATTCTGGAAGGGAGTGACGGACAGGTTCATCGAGGAACATTCCAAACTGGCACGGCTGGAGACACCAGAGTCCGTCTCCCGCTGACAAAAGAGGGGTTCCCGAAATTCTGGGACGGAGGTGGTGACGGGAAATTTCATTTCCCCGTACGGCGATTGACGGTAGCCGCTGCACCTAATGGGCAGAAGTCTGGAGGGTTCGAGGTTTTCGATTTTGCTTTCGTTCCCAGCGCTAGATCAGCGGCTGCTTCGTGCGCTATTCAACTGAAACCCTCCAAATTCGACAACGTGTTCTTCCCGAACGAAGAGAAAGTGATACCGGCTCATGTCAGGAATCCAACGGGCAGGCCGATCGAGGCGACACTGGCGGTTTCCGGACTGTCGGATAGCGGCGAGAAATTCCACTTCTCGCAAACCGTTTCGCTGCCTGCGTATGAAGCGAAGGTTGTTCCCCTCAGTTTGCCCGTGCTGACACCCTCGTTTGTGGAGTTGACCGTTTCCGTGAATGCGGAGGGACTTAAGGAAGCAGTCGCTCGCACTGGTGTCGCTGTCGTTCCTCCGCCCGCTCTCGACCAGGTTCCTTTCCGCGAAGCGTTCTTCGGAACAAGTTTTGGGGACAACCCGGAGACCATGAAAAGGATCGGCGCCCGTTTTATCCGGGAGATCATCCATTGGAAGTATACCAATCCTTCCGACGGGGTCTTCTCCTTCGAAAAATACGCGGATTGGGGGCGTCGCTGCCGCGAGGCCGGTTTGGGCACGATCTACACATTTGCCATATGGCAGAGGCCAGACTGGCTCGCGTCTCGAGATCCCGGAATCTTGAAAAATGAGGATTCGTTCCAAAAATGGAAATCTTGGCTTCAATCCGGTCTCCAAACGCTCCTCGTCGACCCTCGATGCGAGGCCGTGGAGGTCGGAAATGAGCCCGATCTGGAGTTCTCGGACAGCCTGCTTGTGAAGAAAGATGAGCGCATCGACCTAATCGCGAAACTCATCCGCACTGGATACGATCTCACGCGCTCGATCTCGCCCGATATTCCGGTTTTGGGGGCCGGTTGTTCCGGGGGCGGTGATGGATCTCTGAGAATGGTTGAGGCCATTTTGCCCCGCCTGGATCACAAGATCGATTATCTTTCCATCCATCCATACCCTGCGGGAGCGCAGCTTATGAAACCTGACGGAGCGTGGACTTGGCCGGACGGATTTCTAGAGCGGACGGTTTCTGCTTACCAACAAATAGTTTCCGAGTTCACCAGCGGAAAGAAAATCTGGTGCACCGAACTGGGCTGGGCGTACCCCGTGGCGGGTTCAAGAGTGGACGCAGCCGCCCTGGACTATGCCGCAGTTTGTTCCCAGACGCTCGTGATTCTCAAATCCATGGAGCACGTCGGAAAGGTTTCCTGGTTCATTGGCACAGGGCTGGAGCCGACCAGATACGGCGGGGCAGCCCATGCGGAGTCCGGATTCAGCTATAATTTTTTCAGACGTGCCGAATTTGGAAAATATGAACCGACAACAGCCGTTTCGGCGTTTGCCACCGCATCTTCTCTTTTGGAGGGAGCCCGCCCCCAGGGCAAGCTGGACCTCGGGTCGGCGCTGGTTAGCTATCTTTTCGACAACGCTGCGACCGGAAACTGCGTCGCGGTTCTTTGGGCCGCGAAACGCCCGGTGCTCGCGGACTTTGGGAAAAAGCCTCCGATCACTTCTATGCAGGATACGTACGGTCGCCTCGTGCCGGATGAGACTGTGCGATTAACGCGTTCGCCTGTATTTTTGATCGCGGAGCGGCGTCATCTCAACGACCTGAAGACACTCTTGCACGCATCCCACTACTCCCCCGAGGAGCCTGTTGAGATCGATCAAATCCGTGCGGGGGCGTCAAACGAGGTGCTGGTCGATCTGGTGTCCTACGAGGCGGCTCCTCAGGATGTCAGTCTTTCGGCTGGCGACGCCACGCACTCCGTTACGCTCCATGCTGGAAAGAATACCGTAGGGATAACGTTGCCGCCCGGCCTCCTCACCACCGATCACCTTCTTTTGCCTTTGGAATTATCGGTGAAGAATCGTCAGTCCAAAAAAACCGTGTTTAGCAAATCCTTGATTCGCGCCCGGTACTGTTCCCCATCCGATTTGCAAATTGGCAGCAAGTCGGGCGGGGACCATGGGATCGTTCTCGATCGAGAGCTAAATAAAAGAACAGACATTCTGCCCGCTGATCCCAATGTGGGGTGGTCTGGGCCGGAAGATCTCAGTGTGCGATATGGCTTCGCCTGGAACGAGGAGGGTCTCTATTTCGTAGCTGAAGTGCGAGACGACGAGCACGTGCCGACATCGCCCGAAGGCGCCGACTTCTATCAATACGATAGCTTGCAGTTGGTCATTGATCCGAAGTGTGATAGCGGGGAATCCCTGAAAGCTGGGGATAGAGAGGGCGGGGTTGCCTTGGATTCGAATGGTGCAACTCAAACTTATCAGCTTTTTCCGATCACCAACGGTAAGCCGAAGTTTGAAGCATGGGCCTATCGGGCTGGCAAAATGACAGTTTACAAAATTGCCGTCCCCGCCTCTGCTTTGGGCGGAAAAGCACTGACTGCGGGAGAGTTGCTCGCGCTGAACTTTATCATCAACGACAATGATGGAAGCGGGCGCCACTATTGGATGGGTCCCAGTGATGGCATTGCGAATGGGAAACGTCCCTCGCTTTATCCCTGGATATACTTGGAACCAAAGAAATGAAACGGCAGATGCGAGTCACGAAGTCCGACTGCCTCGACCCTGTTGGATCGTCTCTGCAAATCGGTTTTACACTTGTTGAAGTTTTGGTGACTGTGGCTATAGCAGGAGTTTTGGCCGCCCTCCTGTTCTCCGCCATGGGGCGAGTGAGGGAATCCGCGAAGAGCGTCCAATGCACTGGCCGACTGAAGAACCTGATGGTAGCCGTGGAGACCTACCGGGGCGACTATAATCGCTACCCCCAGTCCTATGGCGGCAATAAGGCATGGTGGGATAACCTTATGACTGGCGGATACGTGAACTCGGCAAAAGATATTACATGTCCGTCAGGAGGCTACATGGATACTTACGATCCGAACCAACAGAGTGAAAGGCGGCGTAGCTACGGTGGATATGGATACACGAGCCTGTATTTATGGCCAGACGCCGCGCGCACCGATGCCGTGCCAGCTTTTTTTACGACAAGGTTGATCCGGCGCTCGATGTGGCCGCTTATCGCCGATGGAGACTATCTCGCAATCTATTCCCTTGATGACCCGACTGCCTCGGCAGCACCCGGCAACCGATTCGCGGCAAGGCATGGCGGCTGGGCAAACGTTCTCATGGCGGACGGACATATCGAAAGGGCCCGCTATGGTGACAAGCGGTGGCGCCAGTCGGAACTCAACAATGGCAGCTACTTCCAGTAGATTTTTTGACGATTGGGCTGGGCTCCTGAAAATAAGTCCGGTTTGGATGAAGTGGGGGCTTAAGATCACGCGTAAGCGGACTCGCTTGAGCGGCGAGAGCAGACGCTACGCTTCGGCGCGATCCCGTGTCTGCTGTTTGCTGGAGCCGTTCTCCAGAGCATAAAAAATTCCTTTGCGCCGGGAGAGCCTGTAACGCGCTTTCATTGGTTACGGGCAGAATAGAAGCTCGACCGAAAATCCCAAAAGGAGCCCTTGACGGGTAGGCACGAGCCGTTGCGAGGCAGGTGAGATCCTGAAAGCCTGTATTGCAAGGTCTTACTGTCCAGTGGCTTGTGAGATGGAGGCGGGGGTCGGAATCGAACCGACGCATGGGGCTTTTGCAGAGCCCGGCCTTACCACTTGGCTACCCCGCCGTGAAATCACGAGCGGTTACCAATATACGTTCAGGGGCGGTGTGACAATCGAAACTTGTCCCGCTCCCACCAAAGTTCCCTCTGTCTGATCCAGGGAGTCGACCAGGCCCTCCTTGAATGCGACCTTCAGCGTTCCTACGGGAACTTTTACGTAGATCGTGTTGCCGATCATGACCGTCTGGGTCACGACGTTTGCCGGGGCGCCGGGCTTGCTCGGAGGAATGACGGTCTGGGTAACGCCGGGGGTATAGGTGGTTTGCGGGATGAGGTCGTATTTGACGTATTCCCAGATTTCCTCGGACCCTTCCTTGCTTGCGCGTTTGGTGGTCTTGGCCGGTTTGCCGACGCTGCGGCGCACTTCGTCGATGGTCATGCCGATGGCGACCTCTTTCTTCGCGATGAGGGCTTCCACCATCTGACGGCGTTCCTCGGCCTTCTTCATCGTCGCGAGGAAGTCCTTCGGCAGCCCGGAGAGGTCGTCATAGGGCACCCAGGCGAGCACGCCGCCCTGCTGGGCATTGCCCCGGACGCGGCATCCGGCGTCGGCGACGGCGACGATCTGCACCTGCTGCGGATACCGGAGGGTGCCGGCGTAGCGGGTCATGCCGATGTCGAAATAGCTTTTGGCGGCGCGCGCCATGTTGACGCGAAGCGCCTTGTCCCCAAAGTCGGAGAGGTAAATCGCACCCGGCTCCCGGATGATGGGAGAGGCGTGGAGCGACGCTGCCGCGGTAAGCAGCAGGAGGAACCTGGGGAGATTCGCCAGACGAGTCATTTGGCGTAATCTGGCACGGGTCGGGTCAACTTGCCAGTGTGAACGGAGGCTTGTCG
>Ga0209935_1000752_pt1 | contig 67456 bp, 53 predicted proteins | sample ThiBio_1000_plan_2_FD_183958 | JGI IMG/M metagenome (GOLD analysis project Ga0209935, IMG submission 183958) | Wastewater bioreactor microbial communities from Cape Town, South Africa - Thiocy_cont_1000_plan (SPAdes) | ecosystem: Engineered > Bioreactor > Thiocyanate-remediating >... | reverse complement strand
CAGGCGGCCGAGAGGCCGCAAACAAGGCCTCCGTGGCCTGAATCCGAACGAAAGATCAGTCGAATTCTTCAACATGTGGGAAGCGCCAACTCAAATTTTGTTCGAGAGTCTGTTTTGGACATGATCCCTAGAAATGAAAATGCCTCAGAAGCGGAATTACCGTACTTCGTATAAATCTCTCCGTAGTGGATGCAGGGAGTTCCGGTCTCGATCATGTCGGCCTTAACGAATCGCTTGCCGCGCGTGATCGTGCCGGCTTGCCCCAGCGCCTTGAATTCCACCCCCTCCGGGCAATGCTTGGCAATCAGTTCATCAATGCGGCTCATGGCTTTTTCTTCGCGGTGATTTTCTTTGCCGCCGCCTTCACGGTTTGCAGATAGGCCGCCTCCACGTCGGACGGCAGGACATCCTGTTGTGCGCGGAACTTGGCGTATTCGGCTTCGGCGTGTGCCAGCGCGGCCTGATGGCTGATCTTGCCCGATCCCTGCAAGGCCTTGCCGCCCATGGCCGTGATCAATTGCTCCAGGTGCGAGAGCCAATCCTTCATGTAGGTGGGCTCGTGGTTCATGGCGCGGAATTCGGCGGCATCGAAGTAGGCCGATACCAAGGTGTTGAGCCGTTTCAATTCGTTGGCGTTCAGATAGTTCTTGGCGTTGCCCACTTCGGCCTTGGTGGGCCGTGCGCCGCTGAAGGAAAGCAGCCCCATGAAGGGTTTGCCGGCATCGGCGCGTTGTTTGATGACTTCCGCCGCCGTCTGGCCGTGGGCGGCGTAATGCAGTTTGTTCTGCACGGTCTTGAAGAAGCTGAGGCTGGCTTTGGCCCCGGGGTCGTAATCGACGCTGGTGGCATACAGGTCGAGCACCTGCCGATAGAGCACCTTCTCGCTGGATCGGATGTCGCGGATGCGATCGAGCAGCTCTTTCCAGTAGCTGCCGCCGCCCAGATTCTTCAGGCGGGCGTCGTCCATGGTGAAGCCCTTGACCAGATATTCGCGCAGGCGCTGGGTGGCCCAGATGCGGAACTGGGTACCTTGCTGCGACTTGACCCGGTAGCCCACTGAAATGATGACGTCCAGGTTGTAGAGGTTGGTGGGCTTGGTAGAAAATTCGGAAATTCCGAATTTCCTCATCACCTGCTCCGGTACCAGCTCTCCCTCCTCGAACACGCTCTTGATGTGCTCGTTGATGGTTGACTTTGCCCTGCCGAACAGATCAGCCATCTGATCCTGGGTCAGCCAGACCGTTTCGCCATCAAGGCGTACCTCGATGGCCGGCTCGCCCTCGCTGCGTGGGTAAAGAATGATTTCTCCACCGGGCTGTCTAGTCATGTGTGCTCTCCCTCCAGATCGGCCACGATGGCGTCGATCTGCGTGCGCAGCTCAGCCTGCCGCGCCACGATTCGCGCGATGTCGGCATTGAGCGCGCGGATGTCCACGGCCTCGCGCGTGTCTTCCTGTTCAACATACGACGACACGGCGATGTTGTAGCCGTTGGCGGCAATGTCGCCGTTTTCAACCAGCCTGGCGAAGTGCTCCACATCCGTGCGGGCGGTAAAGGCATCCAGCACCTTCTGCTGATTGGCGTCTGTCAGCTTGTTCTTGTTGCCGCTGCGCACGAATTCGGCGCAGGCATCGATGAACAATGTGCTGTTGTCGCGTTTGGATTTCTTCAGCACGATGACGCAGGTGGCGATGGTGGTGCCAAAGAACAGGTCGGGCGGGAGCTGGATGACGGCGTCGACGTAGTTGTTGTCGATCAGGTACTGGCGAATCTTCTGCTCGGCGCCGCCGCGGTAGAGCACGCCGGGGAATTCGACAATGGCCGCGGTGCCGCTGGTCGCGAGCCAGCTCAGGATGTGCATGGTGAAGGCGAGGTCGGCCTTGCTCTTGGGCGCAAGCACGCCGGCGGGCGCGAAGCGCGGGTCGTTGATGAGCAGTGGGTTGGCGTCGCCGTCCCATTTGATCGAGTACGGTGGGTTGGAAACAATGGCCTCGAAGGGCTCGTCGTCCCAGTGCGCGGGGTCGGTCAGCGTGTCGCCGTGCGCGATGTCGAACTTCTCGTAGTTCACGTCGTGCAGGAACATGTTGATGCGGCACAGGTTGTAGGTGGTGAGGTTGATTTCCTGCCCGAAGAAGCCCTGGCGCACCTTGTCCGGCCCCAGCACCTTGGCGAACTTGAGCAGCAGCGAGCCCGAGCCGCACGCTGGGTCGTACACCTTGTTGACCTCGGTCTTGCCGACGACGGCGATGCGCGCGAGCAGCTCGGAGACTTCCTGCGGCGTGTAGAACTCGCCGCCGGATTTTCCGGCGGTGGATGCGTACATCTGCATCAGGTATTCGTAGGCGTCGCCGAACAGGTCGATGGTGTTGTCGGCAAAGCCGTTGCCGCCGCTCTCGCCACTGGCCAGCGGCAGATCGCCGATGGCGTCGAGCAGCTTGACGAGCTTTTCGTTGCGCCTGGCGACCGTGGGGCCGAGCTTGCTGCTGTTCACGTCGAGGTCGTCGAACAGGCCCTTGAGGTCGTCTTCGCTGTCGCTGCCCATGGCCGAGCGTTCGATGTTGGCGAAGACGCGCGCCAGGGTTTCGTTCAGGTTGGCGTCGAACGCGGCGCGCTCGCGCACGTTGGCGAACAGCTCGCCGGGCAGGATGTAGAAGCCTTTTTCGCGCACGGTTTCGGCGCGGCCCTGCTCGGCGTCCAGCGTGGAGAGCTGCGCGTAGTCGAAATCGGGGTTACCGGCACGCCGTTCCTGTTCGTTGAGGTAGCGGGTCAGGTTCTCCGAGATGAAGCGGTAGAACAGCATGCCGAGCACGTAGGTCTTGAAGTCCCAGCCATCGACGCTGCCGCGCAGGTCGTTGGCGATGCGCCAGATGGTCTTGTGCAGCTCGGCGCGCTCGGTTTCCTTGGCGGTGGTGTTCATCGAAAATTTCAGATAAATCTGGCTCTAGCGCTTATCTGGCAAGCGCTGTCAGCTATGGTTTCAGTAGGGCAACTGCCGCGCCCGCCTGGAGGTGATGACCCGGGTGTTCACCCCCATCCAGCCCAGGCCGCCGAAGAGCCGTGCGTGCTCGATCTTCACGCAGCGGTCCTGCACGACATCGAGCCCCGCCGCGCGGGCGATTTGCGCCGATGTTTCGTTCACCACGCCCAGCTGCAGCCACAGGCATGAGGCTCCGATGGCCACGGCCTCTTTGGCCAGCGGCGGCGTGTCCTCGGCGCGGCGAAAGCAGTCCACCATGTCGATGTGCCGGCCCTCGCGCTCGAGCGCCTGCGCGGCCTCGGTCACGCTGGCGTAGGCGTGTTCGCCGAGGATGGAGCCGCCGGTTTGGGCGACGAGCGGGTTCACGGGCACGATGCGGTAGCCGTGCGCCTGCATGTACTGCGCGGCGAAGTGGCTGGGGCGGTGCCACTGCGGCGACAGGCCGACGACGGCGATGGTGCGGCAGCGCGCGAGGATGGCGCGCAGCTGGCTGCTGAGGATGGGCGGGCTCTGGAGCGGGGTCATGGTTGGGCGGCCTTGGTCTGTTGCTGCAGCAGGCGCTGCAGCAGCTCCTGCGTGGGGTAGCCGTCGGCCACCAGGCTCTGGCCTGCCTGAAAGCGCCGCAGCGCGGCGCGGGTGGCCGGGCCGATGACGCCGTCCACATCGCCTGCGTCCATGCCGAGCTGGTTGAGCGCCGTCTGCATCGTCTGGATGTCGGCACGCGCCAGGGGCTTGAGCTGGCGTGGCCATGAAGCAAGCAGGCCCGGGCCGCCATCGATCTGCTGCGCCAGCAGCGAGACCGCCAGCGCGTAGTTGGTCGAGCTGTTGTAGAGCAGCAGCACGCGAAAATTGTTGCCCACCATCACCGCCGGGCCGCGCTCGCCCGCGGGCGTGAGGATGGAGGCGTCGCGCATCGCAGGCAGAGGGCGGCCATCCATGGTGCGCACGCCCTCGGCGGCCCAGGCGCTGCTGTCCTGGCGCACCGTGAGCTCGGCGTGGCTGTAGTCGAAGCTCGCGGGCAGGCGCACTTCCACGCCCCAGGGCTCGCTCGGGCGCCAGCCCGATTGCGCGAGGAAATTGGCGGTGGAAGCGACCACGTCGGCGGTGCTGCCCCAGATGTCGCGCTTGCCGTCGCCATCGGCGTCGACCGCGTATTTGAGGTAGACCGAGGGCAGAAACTGCGTGTGCCCCATGGCCCCGGCCCAGGAGCCGATCAGGCTGCCCGCGGGCATGTAGCCCTTGTCCACGATGGTGAGCGCGGCCATCAGCTCGGAGCGCGCCCATTCGCGGCGGCGCCCGTCGTAGGCAAGCGTGGCCAGCGCGTCTATGGTGCGGAAATTGCCGAAATGCGTGCCGTAGTTGCTCTCCACTCCCCAAATGGCGGTGATGATTCCGGTGGGCACACCGTAGCGCCCGGCAGCGTCATCCATGACCTTGGCATTGATCTGACGCAGGGTCTTGCCGGCGACGATGCGCTGGGTGGAGACGGCGGAGTCCAGGTACTGCCACACGGGGCGCACGAATTCGGGCTGGGCGCCGTCGAGCTCGATCACCTGCGCCAGCCAGCGCGCCTTGCCCAGGGTGGCGTCGATGGTGGCGCGGCTGATGCCGGCCTTGAGGGCGTCCTTTGAAAAATCGGCCACCCAGGCGCGAAATCCCTCGGCGGGATCGGACGTGTCGGTGGCGGCGGGTGCGGGGGGAGCGGCGAGCGTGGTGCAGCTGGCGGTGCCCAGCAGGGCGGCCAGCGCAAGAATGAAGGCGGGGGCGCGCGCGCGGAAAACGGGTGGAGAGCGCATGCGCAGATTGTGCCCAAGTCCGGGCGGCGGTGGCGCGGCGGCCGGGCATACTCGCCATAGGCTTGCCCCTTGCTTCACCCACCATGCACACCTTCCTCTGGCACGATTACGAAACCTTCGGCACCGATACGCGGCGCGACCGCCCGGCGCAGTTTGCCGCGATCCGCACCGATGCCGAGCTGAGGGAAATCGGCGAGCCCGTCATGCTGTACTGCAGGCCGACGGACGATTACCTGCCCGACCCGGGCGCATGCCTGATCACCGGCATCACGCCGCAGCAGTGCCTTGCGCACGGCGTGCCCGAGCACGCATTCGCCGCGCGCATCGAGGCCGAGCTGGCGCAGGCGGGCACCATAGGCGTGGGCTACAACACCATACGCTTCGACGATGAAGTCACGCGTTTCATGTTCTGGCGCAACCTCATCGACCCCTATGCGCGCGAATGGCAGAACCAGTGCGGCCGCTGGGACCTGCTCGACGTGGTGCGCCTGGCGTATGCGCTGCGCCCCGACGGCATCACCTGGCCGGTGGTCGATGGCAAGCCGAGCTTTCGGCTGGAAAAACTCACGCAGGCCAATGGCATTGCGCACGAGGCCGCGCACGATGCGCTTTCGGATGTGCGCGCCACGATTGCGCTGGCGCGCCTGATCCGCCAGCACAATCCGCGGCTCTTCGATTTTGCGCTGTCGCTCCACAAAAAAGAGCGCGTGGCGCAGGAATTGCGCCTTCCAGCCACGCAAAGCACCGCCAAACCGTTTCTGCACGTGTCGGGCATGTTCCCGGCCGAGCGCGGGTGCCTGGCGCTGATGTGGCCGCTGGCGATGCACCCGACGAACAAGAACGAACTGCTCGCCTGGGACCTGGCGCACGACCCGGGCGTGCTGGCGGGCCTGTCGGTGCCGGAGCTGCGCGAGCGCCTGTTCACGCGCGCCGACGAAAGGCCCGAGGGCGTGGCGCGCCTGCCGATCAAGGGCGTGCACCTGAACAAGTCGCCGATGGTGGTGGGCCACCTGAACACGCTCACGCCCGCGCTGGCGCGCAAGTGGGGCATCGATGTCGCGCAGGCGATGCAGCATGCCGAGATCGCGCGCGCCCTGCCCGACATGAACGCGATCTGGCCCGCGGTGTACGCGCGGCCCGACGAACCCGCGCCCGACGTGGATCAGGATTTGTACGGCGGCTTTCTCGGCAACGAAGACCGCAGGCGCCTGACCCGGCTGCGCGGCCTCGCCGCGGCCGAACTCGCGCAGGCGCGTGCGGGCTTTGACGATGCGCGCCTCGCGGAACTTCTGTTTCGCTACCGCGCGCGCAACTTTCCCGAGACGCTCACCACCGAGGAGCAGGCGCGCTGGCAGGCGCACCGCGTGGCCACGCTGATGGAGGGCGAGGGCGGTGCGCGCACCTTCGACGCGCTGTTCGCGCAGCTCGACGCGCTGGGCGAGCAGGCCGATGAGCGTGCCGGCGCGATTCTTGAAGCGATCTACGACTACGCCGAGGCGATCGCGCCGGACATGGGCTGAGGCACGGGCCGAACCAACCCCTTGAACAACTGCAGCACGGCCCAGGCCAGCAGCAGCGGGATCACCAGAGTCTGCAGCGCGAACACGACGATCAGCGTCACGAGCCGCTCGACGAGCTGGTCGATGGCGGCGGCGATCTCGCCCAGCCGTGCCTGTGCCGCTTGCACGGGATGGCTGGCGGTCTCTTTGGCGTTGCTGCCCCATTGCTTGAGCCGGTCCAGCAGGCTGGCCGCGGCGGCATCGCCGTTTCTGGCGCCCTGGCCTTCGGCGGGCTCATGGGTGCCGGCGGGCGGTGCTTCGCCCTGCAGCGCCTGCAGTCGTTTCGTGGCGGTGTCGCTGGCGAGCTGGCTCTCGTTGTAGGGCTGCGCCAGGAAGTGCGCGAAGAGCTGCTCGCTGCCGAGAATGGTGACGGGCATGACCAGCCGCACGAACAGCAGCAGCACCAGCGTCTGGGCAAGCCACGGCGGGTCGCGCCCGCCTCGGTGCAGGGCGAGCCACAGCAGCGCCAGCGCGGAGACGGCGCCCGAGACCCAGACGTTCGCGCCCATCTCAAGCAGGAATTTTTGCAACCCGAAGGCGACGCTGGCCCAGAGCATCCAGTCCGCCACCTGGGCCGTGAGCTCATTGATGGGCGTGAGCAGGCGCCCCGGCGTGAGCGTCACCCCCATGCCCATGGGCTGCACGGCCAGCTCCGTGCCCTGCACGACCGAGACCACGCCGTGCAGCGTGCGCGCCGTGGCAAAGCTCACGAGTGCGCGCTTGAGACCCGCGTCCACCGCCTGCTGCGCCGCGGTGTTGAACGCGGGCCACCAGCACAGCGCCACGCCGATCGCGAGCAAGGCGGCCACCACCGCGGCGCGCAGCGCGCTGAAGCTGGATGGCTGGCCGGTGGCGGACATGGTGCGACTCCCGTGGTGGGGCCGTTCAGTGTAGCGGGGCCGCGTTCGCGGGCGCCATTCGTGGGCACCGTGTGTCCAGCGCGGCCGTTGCGCTGCGGACCGAACCGCCTCAGTGGCTCAGCGCATTGAGCAGGTCCGATTCGATGCGCAGCTGCAGCTCGCCGCTCTGCAGTTCTTCGCCGGCGATGACGAAGGTGTCTTCCACCCGCTCGCCCAGCGTGCTGACCTTGGCCAGCTGCACGCTCAGCGCATGGGCCGCGAGCACGCGCGCCACCACGTACAGCAGGCCGGCGCGGTCGGCGGCGGCCAGCGTCAGTATCCAGCGCTCGCCGTGTTCATCGGGCCTGAGCGTGACGCGTGTGGCCACGGGAAAGCTGCGTGCGCGCCGCGACAGGCGCATGGGGCGCGGCTCGGGCAGCGCGGTGCGCAGATCGAGCGCGTGCGGCAGCTCGTTTTCCACCAGCGTGATGAGCTCGCGCACGCCGCTCACGGCGTGGCGCGGCATCACCTGGAAGGTGTCCAGTGCATGGCCGCTGCGCGTGGTGTGGATGCGCGCGGCGAGGATGGAGAAATCGGCGCGGTCGAAGTAGCCGCAAATGCGCAGAAACAGTTCGCTCTGGTCCGGCGTGTAGACCAGCACTTGCAGACCCTCGCCCGCGAGCGACTTGCGCGCGCGCACCACGGGCTGGCGCGAGTCCACCACCTCGCGCAGCTGGCGCGTGTGCCAGGCGATGTCGGCGGCGTCGTGGCGCAGGAAGTAGCTCACGTCCAGCGTCTGCCAGAGCTTCTCGTGGGCGTTCGCCGGCAGCGCGTGCAGCGCCAGCACCACGCGCGCGTCGCGCTTGCGCTCCTCGATTTCGGTGGCGGGGTCGGGGGTGCGCCCGCCGAGCACCGCCAGGCTGGCGTGGTACAGGTCTTCGAGCAGCTTGCCCTTCCACGCCGTCCATACCTTGGGGCCGGTGCCGCGGATGTCCGCCACGGTCAGCAGGTACAGCGCCGTCAGCGCCCGCTCGCTGCGCACGCGCTCGGCGAAGGCGGCGATGACGGCCGGATCGCTCAGGTCCTGCTTTTGCGCCACCTGGCTCATCAGGAGGTGCTCGGCCACGAGAAATTCGATGAGCCGCGCGTCCTCGCCGGTGATGCCGTGGGCGGCGTACTGACGGCAGAAATGTGCGGCCTCGCGGGCGCCGATCTGCGAGTGGTTGCCCCCGCGCCCCTTGCCGATGTCGTGAAAGAGCGCCGCGATCGTGAGGATCCAGGGTTTGTCCCAGCCCGTGGCCAGTTGCGAGCACAGCGGGTACTCGTGCGCGTGCTCGGGCATGAAGAAGCGCCGCAGGTTGCGCACCACCATGAGGATGTGCTGGTCCACGGTATAGACGTGAAACAGGTCGTGCTGCATCTGCCCGACGATGCGCCGAAACGGGCCGAGCAGCCGCCCGAGCACCGAGGTCTGGTTCATGAGCCGCAGCACATGCGTGACGCCCGAGCCCTGGCGCAGGATCTGCATGAAGCAGTCGCGGTTGGCTTCGTCGTCGCGAAAGGCTCGGTCCATCAGCGGGCGCGCGTTGTAGAGCGCGCGCAGCGTGCGCACCGACAGGCCCTCGATGCCGGGTGTGCTCTGGTAGCGCAGGAAGGTGCGCAAAATGGCCTGGGGCTTGCGCGTGTAGAGGTCGTCCCGCGCGATCTCCAGCAGATTGCCTTTTTGCAGGAATTCGGCGTCGATGAGGATGAGCGGCGCGGTCGAGGGCTGCACCCGCTCCTCGATTTCCAGCAGCAGGATCTGCGTGAGCTGCGAGACCGCCTTGGCCGCCCAGTAGTAGCGGCGCATGAGCTGCTCGCTGGCGCGAAGCCAGCGCCCGCCCGTGCCCTGGACGTCGCTCAGGCCGAAGGTCTGCGCCACGGCCGCCTGCAGGTCGAACACCAGCCGGTCCTCGTGCCGGCCCGCGACGGTGTGCAGGCGCGCGCGGATGAGGCAGAGCATGGCTTCGTTGTGCTCGATCCGGCGCAGTTCGTAGGCGGTGGCCAGGCCCCGCTCGGCCAGTTCGCGCCAGCTGCCGCCCAGGTGCGCCGCGCGCGCGAGCCAAAGCACGAGGTGCAGGTCGCGCAGGCCGCCGGGCGACTCCTTGCAGTCGGGCTCCAGCGCGTAGGGTGTGTGCTCGTGGCGCGTGTGGCGCTGATGCAATTCCAGCAGCTTGTCCTGCACGAAGGCGCGCACGTCGAGCTGCTCGGCATGCGCCTGTGTCAGCGCGGCAAAGAGCTGCGTGCTGCCGGCCAGGCGCCGTGCTTCCAGCAGCGAGGTCTGCAGCGTGATGTCCTGCGCGCAACTGGCCAGGCAGCCGCCCGGTGTGTGCACGCTGGAGCCGAGCTTGAGGCCCGCGTCCCAGCAGCAGGCGATGAAGGCTTCGATCGCGGCCGTGGGCGCGTCTTCGCCCACGAGGATGAGCAGGTCCACGTCCGAGTGCGGGAACAGCTGCCTGCGCCCGTAGCCGCCCACGGCAATGAGCGTGGCGCGGTTGCCGATGCGCATGGCCTGCCAGATCGAGCGCAGCAGCGCGTCGGTGGCGCTGGAAAAGCCGTGCAGGATGCGCCGGATGCCACGCGGCTTGAGCGTCGGCTCCATCAGCTGCGCCAGCAGCGCCGCGCGGCGCGCCTGGTATTGGGCCTGTTGCGCCACCGGGTGCGCGCTGATGCAGCTCATGGCATGCGCCGAGCAGGAGAGGGGGTCAGGTCGCCGTCGCGGTCACGAAATCGGGCAGCGGCGGGTAGCCGGGTGAGAGCGTGAGCACGTCAAAGCCGGTTTCCGTCACCAGGATGGTGTGCTCCCACTGCGCCGACAGGCTGTGATCCTTGGTGATGATGGTCCAGCCATCCTTGCCCAGTTCCTTGATGTCGCGCTTGCCCAGGTTGAGCATGGGCTCGATCGTGAAGGTCATGCCGGGCAACAGTTCCACGCCCGTGCCGGGATGGCCGTAGTGCAGTACCTGCGGCTCGTCGTGAAATTTCTTGCCGATGCCATGCCCGCAGAACTCGCGCACCACCGACAGGCCGTGGCCCTCGGCAAAGGTCTGGATGGCGTGGCCGATGTCGCCCAGGCGCGCGCCGGGGCGCACCTGCTGGATGCCCAGCCACATCGATTCGTAGGTGAGCTTGACCAGCCGTTTGGCCGCGATCGAGCACTCGCCCACGAGGTAGGTGCGGCTGGTGTCGCCGAACCAGCCGTCCTTGGTGATCACCGTCACATCCACGTTCACGATGTCGCCCTTCTTGAGCGCCTTTTCGTTCGGAATGCCGTGGCAGACCACATGGTTCACCGAGGTGCACAGATGACCGGGGTAGGGCGGATAGCCCGGCGGCTGGTAGCCGATGGTGGCCGAGACCGTGCCCTGCTGCTTCATGCACTCGGCGCCGAGCCGGTCGATTTCGATGGTGGGCAGGCCGGGCACGATGTGCGGCTCGATGTAGTCGAGCACGTCCGCCGCGAGGCGGCAGGCCTCACGCATACCGGCGATGCCTGCTGCGTCCTTGATTTCAATAGTCATTGAGAAATTATCCCATTCGCAGTGCGTGCTTGCTGGTTCACTAAAATCACCCCTCTTGCAACCGCAAAGCCCGGCACGTGCCAAGGCCCCAGTCAGCGGCCCCGGCGCGTGCAGGCATCAGCCCCCGTTTCAGGCCTTCCCGTGTCCTTGCATATCACCACGTTTGCGGGCAGCAATGCCCTCGGTTCCTTTCGCGCGGAGCAGCTTCTGCCCCAGTTGCAGGCCGTCGGCCCGAAGGTGACGGGCATCGAGGCCCGCCATCTGCATCTGGTGGCCACGGCCCAGGCGCTCGATGGCGCGCAGCAGGAAAAGCTCGCGGCCCTGCTCACCTACGGCGAGCCATACATGGGCGGGCAAGAGGGCGAGGTCTTCATCGTCACGCCGCGCATGGGCACCATTTCGCCCTGGGCTTCCAAGGCCACGGACATCGCGCGCAACTGTGGCCTGCAGGTGGCGCGCATCGAGCGCGTGACCGAGTACCGCGTGGTGCTCAAGGGCGGATTGCTGGGCGGCAAGGCGCAGCTCACGCCCGATCAGCGTGCCCAGGTGGCCGCGCTGCTGCACGACCGCATGACCGAATCGGTCGTCGCCACGTGCGACGAGGCCCGGCAGCTCTTCACCGCGCTGCAGGCCGAGCCCATGGCCCATGTCGATGTGATCGGTGAAGGCCGCGCCGCGCTGATGGCCGCCAATACCGCCTGGGGCCTGGCGCTGGCCGAGGACGAGATCGACTACCTCGTCGATGCCTTCACGGGCCTGAAACGCAACCCCACGGACGTGGAGCTGATGATGTTCGCGCAGGCCAACAGCGAGCACTGCCGCCACAAGATCTTCAACGCGCAGTTCACGATCGACGGCGTGGCGCAGGAGAAAACCCTGTTCGGCATGATCCGTCACACCGAGGCCACGTCGCCCCGGCACACCGTCGTCGCCTATGCCGACAACGCCTCCGTCATGGAAGGTGCGCCGGTCGAAGAATTTTGGGCAAAATCGGCCTCTGGCACAGGTGGAACAAGCGCGAGCAGCTATCAAAAACATGAGGTATTGCGCCATGTGCTGATGAAGGTGGAGACGCACAACCACCCCACGGCGATCTCGCCCTTCCCGGGTGCGAGCACCGGCGCCGGCGGCGAAATCCGCGACGAAGGCGCGACCGGCCGCGGCTCGCGCCCCAAGGCGGGGCTCACGGGGTTCACCGTCTCCAGGCTCTGGGGCAGCGAGATCGGCAAGCCCGATCACATCGCCAGCGCCCTGCAGATCATGACCGAGGGACCGCTGGGCGGCGCGGCCTTCAACAACGAGTTCGGGCGCCCCAATCTCGCCGGGTATTTCCGCGAGTACGAAATGGTGGTCGATGGTGTGCAGCGCGGCTACCACAAGCCCATCATGATCGCGGGCGGCTTAGGCAGCATCGATGCCGCACTGACGAAGAAGGTGGCATTCCCCGCTGGAACGCTGCTGGTGCAGCTTGGCGGCCCCGGCATGCGCATCGGCATGGGCGGCGGCGCGGCCAGTTCCATGGCCAGCGGCGCCAACGCGGCCGATCTGGACTTCGATTCCGTGCAGCGCGGCAACCCCGAGATCGAGCGGCGCGCGCAGGAGGTCATCAACCAGTGCGCTGCCCTGGGTGCTGCCAACCCCATCCTCGCCATCCACGACGTGGGTGCGGGGGGCCTTTCCAACGCCTTCCCCGAACTCGTCAACGACGCGGGTCGGGGCGCGCGCTTTGACCTGCGCGCCGTACCGCTGGAAGAGTCGGGCCTGTCGCCGCGCGAAATCTGGAGCAACGAGAGCCAGGAGCGCTACGTGCTTGCCCTTGCACCCGAGTCGCTCGCGGCGTTTCAGGCGCTGTGCGAGCGCGAGCGCTGCCCCTTCGCCGTCGTCGGCGTGGCGACCGAAGCGCGCGAGCTGATCGTCGCCGAGCAGGATCTGGCTCCCAATGCCGAACGCCCGGCGCCCGACGCCCCATCGGCCGTGCACATGCCCATGGACGTGCTGCTCGGCAAGCCGCCCAGGATGCAGCGCGACGTCACACGCGTCTCGCGCCAGGGCGCGCCGCTGCCGCTCGACGACCTGCCGCTGGAAAAGGCCGTGATCGAGGTGCTTGCCCATCCCACGGTGGCGAGCAAGCGCTTTCTCGTGACGATTGGCGACCGCAGCGTCGGCGGCCTCACGCACCGCGACCAGATGGTCGGGCCGTGGCAGCTGCCCGTGGCCGACGTGGCCGTCACGCTGGCCGACTACCGCGGCTTCGCAGGCGAGGCCATGGCCATGGGCGAGCGCACGCCGATCGCAAGCCTGAACGCCCCCGCCTCGGGGCGCATGGCCGTGGCGGAAAGCATCACCAACCTGCTGGCCGCGCCCATCGAGCTCTCCCGCGTCAAGCTCAGCGCCAACTGGATGGCCGCCTGCGGCGAACCGGGCGAAGATGCGGCGCTGTACGACACCGTGCACGCCGTCGGCATGCAGCTGTGCCCGCAATTGGGCATCGGCATTCCGGTGGGCAAGGACAGCCTATCGATGCGCATGCAGTGGAACGCGGAGGGCGCCGCCCGGAAGGTGGTCTCGCCCGTCAGCCTCATCGTCAGCGCCTTTGCCACGCTGCCGGATGTGCGCGGCACGCTCACGCCGCAGCTCGACGCCAGCGTCGAAGACAGCTCCATCGTGCTCATCGACCTGGGCCACGGAAAGATGCGTCTGGGCGGCTCCATCCTGGGCGAGGTGCTGGGCGCGAGCGGCGCCGAGGTGCCTGATCTGGATGACCCCGAAGACCTCAAGCGCCTGGTGGCCGCCGTCAATGCCCTGCGCGCGCGCGGCCTGATCCTCGCCTACCACGACCGCAGCGACGGCGGCCTGATCGCCGCCGTGGCCGAGATGGCCTTTGCCGGCCAGGTGGGCGTGGCGCTGAACGTGGACATGCTCGTGAGCGAGGGCGACGGCATCCAGGACGGCCGCATGGACAGCTTCGAGGCCAAGGAGTGGACCAAGCAGATCAGCGGCCGCCGCGACGTGCTCACGCTGCGCGCGCTCTTCAACGAAGAGCTCGGCGCGGTGCTGCAGATCCGCACCGCCGATCGCTCCGCCGTCATGCAGGTGCTGCGCGAGCACGGCCTGGTGCAGTGCAGTCACGTCGTCGGCAAGACCCGGCCCGAATCGTCGCCGATGAAGGCGGGCAAGGGCGAGCTGCAGGTCTGGCGCGATGCGAAGAAGGCCTTCGGCGCTACGCTGGAGAACCTGCACCAGGTCTGGGACACCGTCAGCTGGAAGATCGCGCAACAGCGCGACAACCCGGCCTGCGCCGATGCCGAGCATGCGGCGGCGGGCGACCCGGCCAACCCCGGCCTGCACCAGCACCTCACGTTCGACCCGCAGGACGACGTGGCCGCGCCCTTTCTGAACCTGAGCCAACCGAAGGTGGCGGTGCTGCGCGAGCAGGGGGTGAACTCGCATGTGGAGATGGCCTACGCCTTCACCGTGGCGGGCTTCGACGCCGTGGACGTGCACATGAGCGACCTGCAGGCCGGCCGCGTGAGTCTGCAGGACTTCAAGGGACTGGTGGCCTGCGGCGGCTTCAGCTACGGCGACACGCTGGGCGCGGGCGTGGGCTGGGCGCGTTCCATCACCTTCAATGCGCGCCTGTCCGAGCAGTTCCAGGCCTACTTCGGCCGCGCCGACACCTTTGCGCTGGGCGTGTGCAACGGCTGCCAGATGTTTGCCGAGCTCTCCGAGAACATCCCCGGCGCCAGCGCCTGGCCGCGCTTCACCACCAACCAGAGCCACCGCTTCGAGGCGCGCCTGTCCATGGTGGAGGTGCTCGATTCGCCCAGCCTCTTCTTCGCGGGCATGGCGGGCAGCCGCCTGCCCATCGTCGTCTCGCATGGCGAGGGCTATGCCGACTTTGCCCGCCGGGGCAACGCGGCCGAGGTGGCGCGTGCCCTGCGTTTCGTCGACAACCATGGCCAGGTCACCGATGCCTATCCGGCCAACCCCAACGGCAGTCCCGAGGGCCTGACCGCCGTCACCACGCAGGACGGGCGTTTCACCGCCATGATGCCGCACCCCGAACGGGTGTTTCGCAACGTCCAGATGAGCTGGACGGCGGGCGACGTCTCCGAATTCAGCCCCTGGATGCGCCTGTGGCGCAACGCCCGCCGCTGGGTGGGCTGAATTCGATCACCACGCGCGGCCCTTGAAGTTGCGCGCTCTGGCCTAAAATACCTGCCTGAGGGGCTGTACCGGTTTCGACGTGGGTTCGGACGCGGTGTGGTGCATGTCGAGCTTGAGTGACGCTCGTAAATCTCCATTCACAAAAGTAACTGCAAACGACGAACGTTTCGCACTCGCCGCCTAAACACCGGTGAGCCTTGCAACAGCACGCTGATGGGCTGGGCAAGGGGGTAGCAATACCTCCAGGCTGCAAGGGAATTCACATCAGCTGGCCGTTTGCCGGGCACCTTGGCACGCGGCGAGATTCAAGGATGCTGGCCTTGCATGCAGCGTGCGTCTGCGCGGCATGTCGGGCGAGACTCAAAACAGTACGCTAAACATGTAGATCTGCCCGAACAAGGCTTGCGGACGCGGGTTCAATTCCCGCCAGCTCCACCAATACCCAAAATCCCAACCCTTATCGGTTGGGATTTTTTTGCCCGTTCCCCCAGCGTTGGCGCGGTTTCCAGGCATGGCCTCGCGAGCGCCACCCCTGCGAAGTCGGCCTTTTCGCCCCCGCCGACGCCCCTCTGTTCTCCATTTTCTCTGGTGGTCACGCGAGCGTTCTCGAGGCCGCTTCCGTTGCTGGCGCGGGCTTAGAGGCGGCCGGTTGTGGTTGGCAACTCCTGCGGCGGGGGCGACCGAGTGCCAGGCAGCCACAAAAAAACCGCCCGTAGGTGGTTGAGCGAACTCGTGCCGGACGATCAGGTGCTGCCGGCCGCGATGGCAATGATGGCGCGCGACCTCGCCGCGCAGTCCGCGTTCGCGCTGCGGCACCGTCGGGCCCAGGCGGGGTGCTGGTGCTGGAAGCATTTTCCCCTGCAGCTGGGCCATACCAGCGGCGGCCCCAAGCAGATCGACATGCTCTGCACACTGGAGATGCTGCACAGTGACTTCCAGGGCCTTCTGGACGCCCGGTGGTCCGAGGAATGCGAAACCACCCTGAGCGAAGGCCCTCGCCACCAGGGGCGGGCCACCGTGACCCGCTATGTCGGTGCCCGGCGATCAGACACGTGAATCATGTGACGACGGTGAAGCTGCTCAGGCTGAAGGAGACATTGGATATTGCAACCGGCGCTTACACGAGCGGCGACGGTACAAGGTGTCGCGGTCGTATGCCTCCGCGATCTGATCGCCTGGGACATGACCAACTGTGGAAATTCCAAATATCAAATCGGGGCGAGGCACGGACGAATGAATCGACACAAACCATAACCTTTATAGACCATGTGCTGGCAGTGGGGCTACCTAGAATTTGATGCCTCATCTGCACACTCAGGACCAACATGCCGCCTGTCAATACTCTCACCCGTATCGCGAGCTTGGGCCTGGCCGCGGTTTCGCTCAGCGTGTTACTGGTCGCGTGCGGCGGCGGCAGCAACAGCGTTCCTACGGGTGTCACGCCAGCGGCATCCAAAACGTTCGCCATGGGCAGGATTTCCGGCTTCGGCTCGGTCGTGGTCAATGGCGTTCACTACGATGACACTCATGCGATCGTCAAGGACGAGGACGGTGAGGCGCACAGCCGGAACGACCTGAGGCTCGGCATGGTGGTGGAAGTCGAGGCGGGCGAGATCGGCGAAGCCGACAACGTAAGAAGTGCGACGGCGCAGAACATTTCGTTCAGCAGCCTGATGCGTGGTCCGATCGAGAGCGTCGGTGTCGGCACCGTGGTTGTGCTGGGACAGACGGTCCATGTGTCCGCGACGACCGTGTTCGACGAGTCGTTGGTGGGTGGCCTTGCTGCCCTCAAGGCAGGGTCCGTGATACGAATCTACGGGACGCTTGACAGCGTCACCGGCGTCTACACGGCGACCCGCATCGAGCCGGAGGCCGGCGCCGAGTCGTATCGCCTGCGCGGCAGGGTGTCAGCACTCAATCCCGCCGCCAAGACCATGACGATAGGCGCAGCGCTGATCGACGTCTCGTCCGTCACGTTGCCGGAGGGTCTCAAGGCAGGCAGTCTCGTACGCGTGAAACTGCAGACGACCCAGGTGAACGGCGCGTGGGTGGCCAGCAGCGTGAAGCCCGGCCTGTTTGAACCGCAGGACCACGACCACAGCGAAGTGGAAGGCACGATCACCGACTTCACGTCCGTGGCGTCGTTCAGCGTTGACGGCCTGCCGGTCGATGCCAGCAAGGCCGCATTCGAAGACGGTACGGCCGGTATCGTGAAGGGCGCGCGTGTCGAAGTCGAAGGCGCGATCGTCAACGGGATCCTGATGGCGACCAAGGTGGAGCTCAAGAGCGACCGGCAAGACCAGCAAGAAGGGTTCGACATCGAAGGGGCGATCGCATCCATCGATATCGTCAAGTCCACCTTCACCATTCGTGGCGTCACGGTGAGCTATGCCGGCAGCGTGACGTTTTCCGGGGGCAGCGCAGCTGACCTGAAGCTTGGACGCAAAGTCGAGGTCCGCGGCGCGCTGTCGGCAGATGGGGTCACGCTCAACGCGACTGAAATCAAGATCAAGCTCTCGATGTAGGCGTTCTGGGGGTCGGGCAGCCCGCGTCGTTGGGCGGATGTTGAACGCCGCGTACCGCCGCCCCCAAGCCATGAAGGCCCGGCCGGTGAACTCCGGCCCCTGGTCGGTGCGGGTACCCAGCGGATAGCCTCGGAACTGCGCTGCCTGGTCCAGCAAGCGCACAGCGTACTCGCCACCCATGCCGTGGTCCACCGCGATATCCACGCGCTCACGGCTGAAGTCATCAGGCCCACCTTCAGCGCTTCGATGTGCAGGGGTGCCTCGGACAGTCGCTTCTTGAGCTTGGCGTTCTCGCTCTCGATCTCGCCCAGCCGCGTGGCTTCGCTGGCCCGCATGCTGCCGATGGGGAGCAGGTCAATCCAATCCGGACAGTCGTTTTTCTGACGACAACCGTCCGCCGCCAATCACAAAACCCCGAACGGGAATGGTTGGGGGTTTTCTTGCCTGATCGCACCAGTTCCCGCGTACTCGTGCGGGTTCCTGCGAACGCCCGCGGATTTCGCCAATCGCCTGAATTGGCCGTTCCCGGCCACATTCCACTTCCTCCTGGCCATTTCCCGCTCCGGCCTTGCTCCCTTGAACTGGCCTGAGCCCGCAAAGGCCGCGGGCACGCCTTTTGCAAATCCACGTGTGACACGTGGACGAATCGAGTGGCTGGCTGTATTGGCCAATCCCTGCCAAGGACCTGGGTATTAATCCCAACACGCTCCGTCGCCATGCAAAGAAAATTTTCAATTTTGACTTGCGTCAATGTGATCCGTGCGGGCCCGGAAGTATAAAAAAGACTGTTTTCCGAGAGCGAAGTATCGCTGTGATTCTGGCTAATAACCACATTATGTTTCATGGTATTTACTGCGCACAGCCATTCGCTGTGCGCTTGGTGCATCGCCACAAGAGTGCATTCAATACAGACTCAGGCCTTCGCAAAGCCGGGGAACTGCTCAATTCCGGTCTGCCAGGATGGATATCGATATAGCGGTTTCTCGGAGTACCCATGAGGTCGGAAGACGCATACAGAAAGGAAAGCGGCGCCATGCTGCAACAAACCATTGGGCTGCTGGTCATGGCGTACGGTACGCCGCACAGCCCCGACACTGTCGATTCTTTCTACACCCATATCCGCCACGGACAAAGGCCATCCGATGCGTTGCTGCAGGATCTCAGGCTCCGCTACCAAGCGATCGGGGGTATCTCGCCGCTCGCCCGAATTACGAAAGCGCAAGCAGACGGGCTGGTGGCATCCCTGAATGCGCGCGATTCTGATCAATCATTCAAAATATACCTTGGCCTCAAACACGTGGAGCCATTCATTGAAGATGCCGTCGAAGCGATGCACCGAGACGGCATCACGCAGGCCATCGCCTTGGCGCTGGCGCCGTACGATGGCAACGCCAGTGTCCAAAGCTACGACGATCGTGCGCAAGGTGCAACTGCACGGCTGGACGGACCTGCGATATGGACCGTATCCGGTTGGTATCGGCAAGAAAAATTCATCCGCTATTGGGCGAAGCAGATCAGGGCAGCTCTCGCGTCCATTCCCGAAAATGAAATCGGGACAACTGCCGTTATTTTTTCTGGACACAGTTTGCCGGAGGCGATGCCGGGCATAAAAGATCGTTACCGGCGCCAACTGGAAGAAAGCGCGCGATCGATTGCGCAAGCCGCGCGGCTGAAACACCATGTGACGGCATGGCAGAGCGCGGGAAGGACTTCGGGTTCGTGGTTGGGACCGGATATCCGGGACGTGACCCGTGATCTGTGGAGTACTGGCGGCTACCGCACCTTCGTCTATTGTCCGACCGGATTTGTCGCCGATCATCTCGAGGTTCTCTACGATCTGGATATCGAATGTCGGGCAGTCGTGAATGAATTGGGCGGGCGTTATATCCGCCCCGCCATGCCAAACGCGGCTCCCTTGTTCATCGACTGCCTGTCCGATGCGGTCATGGGTGCACTGGCTCGTGAAATGGATGTGCCGGCATGACTGAAGAACCGCTGCACGCCGTCATTATCGGCGGGGGCATCACGGGATTATCCGCCGCCTATTATCTGCAGCGCAGGCTGACGGATAAAGGCTTGGCGCCCAAGGTGGCGCTATTGGAGTCGGAACCTCGACTTGGCGGAAAGATCAAGACCACCCTCCGCGATGGTTTCCTGATGGAGCAGGGACCTGACTCCTTTGTGGCGACCAAGAAAGGCGCCTATCAGCTGGTGCAGGATCTCGGACTGGAAGACGATCTGGTTCGTAATCATGCGGGCCAGGCTTACATCGTGCAGGACCGCCGGCTGTACCCCATCCCTGCCGGTACGATGATGGGTATTCCCGTCAGGTTGTGGCCTCTCCTCAAGTCACCGCTGCTCTCCCCGTTGGGCAAGATGCGGGTTGTGCAGGATCTGTTTTCGCATGGCCTGGAAACCGGTGGCGACCGGCCAGTGGGGGATTTCCTTCGTAAGCGCCTGGGCAATCACATAGTGGATCGTCTGATCGAACCGCTGCTGTCGGGGATTTACGCTGGCGACATCAACCATTACAGCCTGCAGGCACTGTTCCCGCAAATTCATCAGTTGAGCCAGAACCGCCGCAGTCTCATCCGCGCGATGGGTCACTCATACGGCCATGCGAAACCCGCCCGCGCCGGTGAAGCCCGTGGTCAATTCCTGACCTTCAAGACGGGTCTGCAATCCTTGACTGCGCGGATCGAAGACCGCCTGAAGTCGTGCGTGATCATGAAGGGCAGCCCCGTAAGCGCTGTTCGGAGACAGGGCGGGCACTACCATCTGGATCTGGATGACGGGCGTTCGCTGGAAACCCATTCGATCATACTGGCCGTACCGGGCTCTGCCGCCGCCGACCTGTTTCCTGACGCAAGGCATGCCATCTCACCCGTGCTGCTGACTCCGCCAACGTCTGTCGCCAATGTCGTGATGGCATTTCCGCAGGGAATCACGGGAATATCGTTGAACGGCACCGGTTTTGTGGTGCCGCGCGGGTCGGGCCATGCGATTACGGCATGCACCTGGTCACATCTCAAATGGCCGCATGCAGTTCCTCGGGGTGCGGCGCTATTACGCTGCTATATCGGCGGCCAAAATGACGCTCGGCTTGTCGATGAGTCCGACGCTGCGATTGCCGAAGCCGTGATGGCTGATTTGAGACAGATCGTGGCTCTGCGCGAAACGCCCTCCTTTTATCAGGTGACCCGCTGGAAGCATGCGATGCCGCAGTATTCGGTCGGTCATCTCGACCGTCTCGAGAAAACCCGCAAGGCGATGGCTATGGAGTTCCCAGGCGTTTTCCTGGCCGGGGCTTCATATGGAGGTGTAGGCCTGCCGGATTGCATTCGCGAGGGCGAACAGGCCGCACATGACTTGGTCGATCATCTGGAACAAAGAAATCTATTGGACTCACGAGAGGTACTGAATGTTGATTGAAAAACTTGGCAAAACCCGCGGGATGCTTCTGGATAGCCTCGAAGGGCTGACAGAGGATCAATTGAATGCGAAACCACGAACGGGTGGACTTTCCATCGGCCAGATCGTTCATCATCTGTATGTGAGCGAGCGGGACACCGCAATCTTGATTCTGAATGCGCTCTCATCGCGCAGTGAAAGAGTCGAGGACAAGGCACCGTCACTTCTCGCAGCCTGTCTGCAAGAAGATTGCGGCGAGGAGAGGGCGGCTGCCGGTCGCTTCTCCAAGGGTGAACTGATCCGCTGGCTGGAAGAATCACGCTTCAGGGATCTTCAGTCGGTATTCAACGAAACACATGAGGATGTCCTGGCCGAAAGATCACTGGAGCACCCTTTATTTGGTCTGATCAGCTTGAAGAATATGGTCGATACCATCTGGATCCACGACGAATTTCACTACAAACAAATTGCGGCAATCAAACAGTCGCTCTGACCTCTCAAACACAGTCACGGGAAAGCAACGAACATGCGAAATCAGTTTACAGCACAGCTGGCAGTCAAGTACACGGCGAAATGGTATGAGGCGGAAAAAGGCGACAGGATAACGGCCATCAAGGGGGTGGCCGAGATTTTCAGAAGATACGAAGATCGGGTCGGGTTGCGCGGGACCTACGTGGTCCAGGGATTCCAGGCCCATACGGATATCCTCTTCTGGATGGTCGCTGATCGTTTCAATGATATTCAGGACCTGCAACTGGAGATCAGGCGGTCGCCTTTTGGTCAGTACGTCACCACGCCCCACGCATTCACCGGAATCACGAAGCCGTTCGAATTCTCCACCCATCCGACATCCTTCGCGGTCGGTATGCGACCAAGGGAATACCTGTGCTTTTATCCCTTTATTCGCAAGCCGGAATACTATCTGCTGCCCAAGTGGGAGCGCAAGGCGCTCATAGGGGAGCATGGCGACATCGGACACGAGTTCACCCCGGACATCCTCACCAATGGTGTCTATGGTTTTGGGCTGGGTGATTACGAGTGGCTGCTAACCTTCGAGACCAACGATCTGAGTCTGCTTGTCGATTGCGTACGAAAGCTCAGGGAGTCCAAGTCAAGGTTGTACATGCAGGATGAGCATCCTTTCATAGTGGGACGCTACTTCGAATTGGAACACGGGTTATCCCAGTACGCCTGATGAATCGCTGCTCTTGTGGCAGGGGCTGTGGCCACCTGCCACGAACATGATTCGGCTTGGGGTCGTCCGAATGATTCGCGCCATCCATCGGCGATAGCGGGGGTATGTCTGGCGCGTGGCCAGCAAGGCGTCGTCATTCATGCGGCGGCTACGCAACCCGATCGTCAGTCGCTGAAGGCCCGCAACCCCTCGGGATCGAGAATCGTGAACTCCCGGCCCTTCACGCGGATCAGCTTGCGCTCGCTCAGTTCACGCAGAATCCGCGAAAAATGCTCGGGCGTCAGATTCAGGCGGGAAGCAATCACCCCTTTGGTCATTTCGATTCTGAAGGGAACACCTTCACGCCCCTGGGCCGCGCGAAACAGGTAGCCAATGAGGCGCTGGGAGCCGGAGCGCGTGGTGTACGCTCCCACGTCGCCCATCAGCATGTACAGCCGATGGCTCAGGCTCACCAACATGCTGCGTGCCAACTGGGGATTGCAATCCAGCTTTTTGAAGAGTGCCTCGCGCTGCACATGCAGCAGCAGCGTATCGCACAGGGCCTCGGCCGTGACGACATAGTCCCGTTCGAGGAACATGAAGGCCTCGCCAAAACTGTCGCCGGCACCGATCAGGCGCATGACGCGCTCGATGCCGGCAGCCGAGGCATGAACCAACTTGACCTGGCCGCAGACGATGACATGGAATCCGGCACAAGGATCACCTCTACGGAAGATGACGTCGCCATGTCCGACGCGGACTTTGCGCGTGCCCTGCGCCAGCAGATCCAGCTCGTCGGCCCCGAGTTCGCCAAACAGCGGCGTTTTTGCAAGCAAGTCACGGATGGATCGGCGGCTCAAGCGATCCACTTGCCCGGTCTGGGGATGCTGATCCGGCGAACCCTCCAGGGCAGCCGCTTTCGTGTCCCGCCCGGCACCTGGCCCCATTTTGTTTGCTTCGCTTTCCATGACGTCTCCTCACAGGCTCGGGCCGCAGCCGATCGGAAAGCGGGCAACGGACGCGGCAGCACGCTGACCCCGTTCAAATCATCATCGAATCGGTCCTGCCCCGTGCAAGAGCTGATTTCCGTGGATGGTTTTCGATGGTATCCGCATTGGGCGGCCCTCAGCGGCACACGGTGATGCCGGGGCTGCAGAACGGGCGCGAGTGGGAGGTGTTCTGCGCGCAGGTGCTTCAACGCCAAACGCAACCAGAACCGCGCCGCGTTGCAGGCGCTGATATTTCGCTCCCAGCCTGATGCCGCCGGTTTTGGGGGTGGTCAGCCGGGTTACGCTCTGGGCTGTGCTGGCTGCCGGATCGCGCAACAGCCAGGCGATACGCCTCTGCTGCCCGTGCCGTCCCTTTCGCCGATTTCATGTTTTCGGGAATCATCATGGCCATCTCCTTCAAGAACAAGCTGCTTCCCGCTCTCATCGCCGTCGCACTGGCGCTGATGGGCTGGTACGCCTGGCATCGTTTCAGCGCCGGCACGGAGGACGGCGCCTTCATGCGCGGCAACGGCCGCATCGAGGCGACCGAGGTGGACATCGCCACCAAGCTGCCTGGCCGTGTCGGTGACATCCTGGTCGATGAAGGCGACTTCGTGAAGGCGGGCCAGGTGCTGGCCACCATGCAGGTGCAGACGCTGCAGGCGCAGTTGCTCGAGGTGACGGCGAATCGTCAGCAGGCCATCCACGCGGTGGCCAGTGCCCAGGCGCAGGTGGCGATGCGCCAGAGCGACCGGGCCGCGCTGATGGCGCAGGTGACCCGCGCCGGGGCCGAACTCCACGCGGCCCGGCGCCACCTGGAACGCTCCGAAATCCTGGTCAAGGAGGGCGCCATCTCGGCCCAGACCCTGGACGACGACCGCGCACGCATGCAAAGTGCCGAGGCGAGTGTCGCTGCCGCGCGGGCGCAGGCCAGGTCTGCCGATGCCGCCATCGCGGCGGCCGAGGCGCAGGTGGTCAGCGCGCGCTCGCAGGTCGAGGCGGTTCAGGCCACGCTGCAGCGCGTGCAGGCCGAGATCGACGACAGCCAGCTCAAGGCGCCGCGCGACGGCCGCGTGCAGCTGCGCGTGGCCCAGCCCGGCGAGGTGCTGGGCGCGGGCGGGCGGGTGCTGAACCTGATCGACCTGTCGGATGTGTACATGACCTTCTTCCTGCCCACCGAGGCTGCAGGCCGGCTGGCGCTGGGCAGTGAGGTACGCATCGTGCTGGACGCGGCGCCCGGCTACGTGATTCCGGCCAAGGTCTCTTTCATCGCCAGCACGGCGCAGTTCACGCCCAAGACGGTGGAAACCGCCAGCGAGCGCGAGAAGCTGATGTTTCGCGTGCGCGCGCAAATCGACCGCGACTTGCTGCGCGAACATCTGGAGCAGGTCAAGACCGGCGTGCCGGGCGAGGCCTGGGTGCGGCTCGATCCCACGCGCGAGTGGCCAGCGCGCCTGGCGCTGAAGGTGGGCCGATGACCTCGCCCGTGACGAACGCCCCGCCGGCGGCTGTCGTCGAGCAGCTGCGGCTGCACTATGGCAAGGTCGAAGCGCTGGCCGGTATCACGCTGAGCATTCCGGCCGGCCGGATGGTCGGCCTGATCGGGCCCGACGGCGTGGGCAAGTCCAGTCTGCTGTCGCTGCTGGCGGGCGCGCGCGCCGTGCAGCAGGGGCGCGTGCAGGTGCTGGGCGGCGACATGGTCAGCAGTCGCCACCGCAACGCGGCCTGCCCGCGCATCGCCTACATGCCGCAGGGCCTGGGCAAGAACCTCTATCCCACCTTGTCGGTGCAGGAGAACCTGCAGTTCTTTGCGCGCCTGTTCGGCCATGGCGCGGCCGAGCGGCGCCGGCGCATCGACGAGCTGACCCGCGCCACGGGATTGCACGGGTTTCTGGCACGCCCGGTGGGCAAGCTCTCGGGCGGCATGAAGCAAAAGCTCGGCCTGTGCTGCGCGCTGATCCATGACCCGGACCTGCTGATCCTGGACGAGCCGACCACCGGCGTCGATCCGCTGGCGCGCGCGCAGTTCTGGGAGCTGATCGCACGCATCCGCGGCGAGCGTCCGGGCATGAGCGTGATCGTCGCCACAGCCTACATGGACGAGGCCGAGCGCTTCGACTGGCTGGTGGCGATGGACGACGGCCAGGTGTTGGCCACCGGCGCCCCGGGCGAATTGCTCGCGCGCACCGGCACCGTGTCGCTGGAGGCGGCCTTCATCGCACTGTTGCCCGAGGCCAAGGTGCGCGGCCACGTCGCGGTTGAGATTCCGCCTCTGCGGACGGCGCAGGATGACGTCGTCATCGAGGCACAGGACCTGACCATGCGCTTCGGCGATTTCGTCGCCGTGGACCGCGTGTCGTTTCGCATCCGCCGCGGCGAGATCTTTGGCTTCCTCGGCTCCAACGGCTGCGGCAAGACCGTGACCATGAAAATGCTCACCGGCCTGCTTGCGGCCAGCGAGGGCCGGGCCTGGCTGCTGGGCCACGAAGTCGACCCGAGGGACATGGCCACGCGCCGCCGCGTCGGCTACATGTCTCAGTCCTTCTCGCTCTATGGCGAGCTGACGGTGCGCCAGAACCTGGAGCTGCATGCGCGCCTGTTCGGCGTGCCCGAGGCCGAAATCGGCCACCGCGTGGTCGACATGGCGCGGCGCTTTGGCCTGGCCGAGCTGCAGGGCAGCCTGCCTGCCAGCCTGCCGCTGGGCATGCGCCAGCGCCTGTCGCTGGCGGTGGCCATGGTGCACCGGCCCGAGCTCCTGATCCTGGACGAGCCCACGTCGGGCGTGGACCCGGTGGCGCGCGACGCGTTCTGGCGCCTGCTGGTGGAGCTCTCGCGCCGCGACCGGGTGACGATCTTCCTCTCGACCCACTTCATGAACGAGGCCGAGCGCTGCGACCGCATGTCGATGATGCACGCTGGCCGGGTGCTCGACAGCGATACGCCGGCCCGCCTGGTCGAAAAACGCGGCGCACGCACGCTGGAGCAGGCCTTCATCGGCTACCTGCTGGAGGCGCAAGGCGGACAGGCGCCACAGCCTGAATCAAAAAATGTAGCTACCCGCGCTGACCCGGAAATTGTTTCAGATTCAAAAATATCTGGAATTCAGGTGCAAAGCGCGGAAACAGCTAGAAAAACAATAGCTACTTCGCAGTCCGCCTTCAGCCTGCGGCGCCTGCTGAGCTACATGTGGCGCGAGGCGCTGGAGCTGCGGCGCGACCCGGTGCGCCTGACCCTGGCGCTGGCGGGTTCGGTGCTCCTGATGCTGGTGATGGGCTTTGGCATCAGCACCGACGTGAACGACCTGCGCTACGCCATGCTCGACCGCGACCAGTCCACCCTGAGCCACAGCTACGCCACGAGCCTGGCCGGCTCGCGCTACTTTGTCGAGCGCCCGCCGATCAGCGACTATGCCGAGCTGGATCGCCGCATGGTCAGCGGCGAGCTGAACCTGGCGCTGGAGATTCCGCCCGGCTTCGCCCGCGACGTGTTGCGCGGGCACAAGGTGCAGATCGGCGCCTGGGTGGACGGCTCGATGCCGCAGCGCGCCGAGACCGTCCAGGGTTATGTGCAGGGCATCCACCAGCACTGGCTGGGCGAGCAGGCCGCCGCGCGTGGCGGCGCGCCGCCGCCGGGCAGCGCCGGCATCGAGACACGCTTTCGCTACAACCCGGACGTGAAAAGCCTGCCGGCCATGGTGCCCAGCGTCATCCCCATGCTGCTGCTGATGCTGCCGGCCATGCTGGCGGCGCTGGCCGTGGTGCGCGAGAAGGAGACGGGCTCCATCATCAACCTGTACGTCACGCCGGTCACGCGCAGCGAGTTCCTGCTGGGCAAGCAGCTGCCCTACGTGGTGCTGGCGCTGCTGAACTTCCTGCTCATGATGCTGCTGGCCGTCACGGTGTTCGCGGTGCCGGTCAAGGGCAGCTTCGCCACCCTGCTGCTGGCGGCGCTGATCTTCAGCTTCTGCGCGACCGGCATGGGCCTGCTGGCGTCCAGCATCACCAGGAGCCAGATCGCGGCGATGTTCTTCGCCATGCTGGGCACCATGATTCCGACGGTGCAGTTCGCCGGCGTCAACGACCCGGTGTCCTCGCTGCAGGGCCTGGGGCGCGTCATCGGCGAGGTCTACCCGGCCACGCACATGATCGACATCAGCCGCGGCGTGTTCAACAAGGCGCTGCAATTTGGCGACCTGAGCGCCTCGTTCGTGCCCTTGCTGATCGCCACGCCGCTCATCGTCGGCGCGGCGATCGCCCTGCTGCGCAAGCAGGAGCGCTGAACCATGCGCCAGTTCCTTGCCAACACCTGGCGCCTGGGCACCAAGGAGCTGTGGACGCTGTGGCGCGACCCGATGATGCTGATCCTCATCGTCTACGTGTTCACGGTGGGCGTCTACACGGGGGCCAAGGCCGCGCCCGAGGCGCTGCGCGATGCCCCCGTGGCCATCGTCGACGAGGATCGCTCGCCGCTGTCGCAGCGCATCGCCTCGGCGCTGTATCCGCCGCATTTCAGCGCGCCGCGCATGATCGATTGGTCGCAGATGGACCCGGGCATGGATGCCGGCATCTACACCTTCGCGATGGTGATTCCGCGCCACTTCCAGCGCGATCTGCTGGCCGGCCGCGCGCCGCAGATCCAGCTCAACGTGGACGCCACACGCATGAGCCAGGCCTTCGTCGGCAGCGGCTACCTGCAGCAGATCGTCGGCGGCGAGATCACCGAGTTCACCCAGCGCTACCGCGCTGCGTCCATCCCGCCGGTGGACCTGGCTCTGCGGGCGCGCTTCAATCCGGCGCTGGACCCGGTCTGGTGGGGCAGCCTGGCGCAGGTCATCGACCACATCGCCATGCTGTCCATCATCCTGGCCGGCGCGGCGCTGATCCGCGAGCGCGAGCACGGCACCATCGAGCACCTGCTGGTGATGCCGGTCACGCCCGCCGAAATCATGTCGGCCAAGATCTGGTCCATGAGCGCCGTGGTGCTGCTGGCGACCTGGATGGCGGTCACCTTCGTCGTGCGCGGCGCCCTGGGGGTGCCGGTGGCCGGCTCGCTGGCGCTGTTCTTCGCCGGCACCGCGCTGTGCCTCATCGCCTGCACCTCGCTCGGCATCTTCCTGGCCACGCTGGCGCGCAACATGCCGCAGTTCGGCATGCTGATGATGCTGACCATCATCCCGATGCAGATCCTCTCCGGCGGCATCACGCCGCGCGAAAGCATGCCTGTCGTGCTGCAATGGCTGATGGAGGCGGCGCCGACCACGCAGTTCGTGAAGCTGAGCCAGGCCATCCTGTTCCGTGGCGCCGGGCCGGACGTGGTCTGGCCGCAGTTCGCGGCGCTGACATTGATCGCGGCCGCCCTGTTCGCGCTGTCGTTGCAGCGCTTTCGCAACACCATCGCGCAGATGGCTTGATGCCGTTCCAGGGTGTCGATACCGCCCCCTGGCCCTGCAGAGCGGGCCCTGCAATCGCGATTTTCCGCGCCACCGGACGTCTGCGCCGCTTTTCCAGCCCTGTGCCGGCGTATTTCCGGTGGTCCGATCCGGCGCGGCACGCGCCGGCCGGATGGCCTGAAATGCTTGTTTTGTACAGGCGGTCCCATACAATGCTCACATTTTCGTATATGGTACGGATGATGGATGTGGGTTTGATTCCTTGTTCCGCTCCCATCGACGACGGCTTGCCGATTTTTTCGGCGAGTTTGACAATTTTTTCATTTGCAAGGTGCATGCAAGCCGATGTCACGAGCATGGGTTCCGGGATGATGCATGTACTTGCAAAACGGCGTTACCGTGCCTGATTACGTTCTGATCAACATCGAAGATCTCCGCGTCGGCATGTACGTGCGGCTGGAAATCGGATGGATGAACCATCCGTTTCCGACGAGCAGCTTTCGCATCGCGTCGCTCGATCAGATTCGGGTTTTGCGTGATCTGGGGCTGCGAGAGGTTCGCCACGTGCCATCCAGAAGCATGGTGGCGGGCGATGAGGCCGGGCAGGCCGCGGATGCACCCGCCGCCCCGGGCGGTGCCGCGCAGGGCGATGCGGCCGGCGTCGAGCCCCTGGACGGGCCTGCGGACCGGCCCGGCGCGGCGGCTTCGGCGCCATCGGAGGGCGTGGCGCGCAAGACCAATTCAAGCCTGCAGTCGCATTCGTACGCGCGCTTTCAGGAGGCGGCGGCGCTCTATGCCGACGTGCTCGCCGGTGTGCAGGACACGCCGACGGTTCTGCGCGAGCGCGTGCAGGAGTGGGTGCGCACCGGCGTTGCCGAACTGATGGAGGCGGAGAACTACGCGGTGCACCTGCTGGCGCAGGTGGCGGGGCAGCGCCAGATCAAGCACAGCGTGAACGTGATGGTGCTGGCCATGCTGCTCGGGCGGTCGTTGAACCTGGGGGCCGCGTCGCTGCGCCTTCTGGGGGCGGCGGGCCTGCTGCACGATATCGGCAAGATCGAACTGCCCGCGCACATTGCCGCGCCCGGGGCGGCGTTGTCGGCGGGTGACAGGCGCCTGTACGAGGAGCACGTGCAACGCTCCATGGTCATTGCCCAGCGCATGGGTTTCGATGCCGACCTGGTGCAAGCCATAGGCGAGCACCACGAGATGGTGGACGGCAGCGGCTTTCCCAAGGGCAGCAGCGGCGCGCAGATCAGCCGCCATGGGCAGATTCTGGCGCTGGTCAATCGCTACGACCGGCTGTGCAATCCCCTGCACGGGGAGGCGTCGCATACGCCGCACGAGGCGCTGGCCCGCCTGTTTTCCCAGGAACGCAAGCGCTTTGACCCGACCACGGTGCTGGCCGCTTTCATCCGCATGATGGGCGTCTACCCGCCGGGCTCCATCGTGCAGCTGGGCGACGGGCGGTTCGCGCGCGTGGTGGCGAGCAATGCACAGTCGCCGCTGCGCCCGTGCGTGCTGCCGTTCGTGGCCGGCGTGTCGCTGGACGAGGCGCAGGAGCTGGACCTGGGGCCGGGCACGGCAGGCGGCATACGCCGCAGCGTCAAGTGCGATGCGCTGCCCGATGAGGTGCTGGAGTTCTTTCAGCCCGCGCAGCAGATGTGTTACTTTTTCGAGCGCATGCCGCGCCAGGCGCAATCGGAGAGCGCGGCTCGATGAACCTGCCTGCATCGGCGGCGATCTGGCAAGGTGTGCCGGACGCTCTGGACACGGCCGTGTGGTTGGTGGATTCGGTCACGCTGCAGATCATGTACTGCAATGGCGCCGCGGGGGTGCTGACCGGGCGTGAGCCGTCGGCCATGGTGGGCGCGTCGGTGCTGGAGCTGGCCAACACGCCGGAAGACCAGATTTTCTGGGGCCAGGGCGTTCCCGAGCTGCTGCGCGGCATCCGCTCGCGCTCCAGCATCTTTTGCGCGGACAGTGGCAATGCCATCGCGGTCGAGCGCAGTGTGTGCGCGTTGCCGGGAGCGGCGGCCGAGGGGCTGCTCTTGATGAGCATGCGCGATTGCTCGCGCGAGGATGAAGCCGAGCGCCAGCAGCAGGAGCAGCTGGAGCAGATGGTGGCCACGCTGGATGCGACGGCCGACGGCATGCTCAGCTGCGATCTGCAGGGCCGGATCACCGGCTTCAACCGCGCCTGGGCCGAACTCTGGGCCCTGCCCGAGGCGCTGCTGCTGCACCGTGACGAGGCCGCCATCCAGGCGCACATGCTCGAATGCGTGGCCGATGGCGCGGCTTACCGCGAGCAGCTGGAGGCCCTGGTGCGCGAGCCCATGCACGAGGCGCGCGACGTGCTGCAATTCGCCGATGGCCGACTGGTGGAGCGCCGCGCCGTGCCGCTGTGGCTGCACGGCTATCCGGGCGGGCGCGTGTTCCTGTTTCGTGACATCACGGCGCAGCTGCAGCAGCAGTCGGAATTACGCCTTGCGGCGCTGGCCTTCGATGCGAGTCTGGAGGCGGTGTTCGTGGCCGATGCGCAAGATGAAATCGTGCGCCTGAACCCGCGCTGCGAGCAGTTGTGGGGTGTGCCCGCGCGGGAGGCGCTGGGCTGTGCCGCCTGGCAGTTCCTCAGCCTGGCACAAGGGGAAGCCAGCCTGCGGGCGCAGGTGCGTGGCGCCTGGGAGGGGGGCAGGGTCTGGGAAGGCAGGCTCTTCCTGCCACCGCGCGCCGATGGCAGCCCGGCCGTGGTGCACCTGTCCTGGGTGGCCTTGCGCGATGCGCAGGGGCAGGTGACGCAATCCATCGGCTTCGCGCAGGATCTGACGGCGCAGCACGCGGCCGAACAGCGCATCGAGGAGCTGGCGCTGCGCGATGCGCTCACGGGCCTGCCCAATCGCCTCGCGTTCAACCAGCGCGTGTCCGAGGCCATCGGGAAGGCAGGGGAAAAGCACACGGGCTTTGCCGTGATGCTGCTGGATCTGGATCGCTTCAAGAACATCAACGATTCGCTCGGGCACACGTTTGGCGATCGGGCACTGTGCGTGGTGGCCCAGCGCCTGCTGGGCTGCCTGCACCATTCGGACATGCTGTGCCGTCTGGGGGGCGATGAATTCATCGTGTATCTGCATGCGGCCAATGCGGCGGCGGCGCAGACGGTGGCGCGGCGCGTGATGGATGCCATCGCGAACCCCTGCGTGATTGATGACATGACGCTGTCGCTGCAGTGCACCATCGGACTTGCGCTGTACCCGCAGGACGCGAGCACGCCGGATGAGCTCGTGAGCCAGGCCGATGCGGCGATGAACCGCGCCAAGGAGCGCGGGCGCGGCAGCTTCGAATTCTTTCACCCGAGCATGAATGCGGACCTGCTGCCGCGCATGAAGCTCGAGCATGCCTTGCGCCAGGCGCTGCCCGCGGGGCACATGGCCGTGCACTACCAGCCTCAGGTGGACGTGCGCACCGGTGCCATCCTGGGCGCGGAAGCCCTGCTGCGCTGGATCGATCCGCACCTGGGCAGCATTCCGCCGACGCAGTTCATTCCCCTGGCGGAAGAGCGCGGCTACATCGCCACGCTGGGCGCCTGGGCGATGGATCGCGCCGTCGCCGATGCGGCGCAGTGGGCGCGTGGCGGCGCCGGGCTGGTGGTGGCGGTCAATGTCTCCGCGCTGGAGTTTCGCCAGCCGGGCTTCGTCGAGCGGGTGCGCACGGTGCTGGCGCGCCATGGTCTGGCGCCCCATCTGCTGGAGCTCGAACTGACCGAGAGCGTGTTGCTCAACGATGCCGAGGAGATGGAAGGCCTGATCCGCACGCTTGCGGCCACGGGGGTGTCGCTGGTGATCGACGATTTTGGAACCGGGTATTCGAGCCTGGCCTACCTCAAGCGCCTGAAGATCGCCAAGCTCAAGATCGACCAGTCCTTCGTGCGCGGTCTGCCCGGTGACGATGGCGACCGCGCCATCGTGCAGGCGGTGGTGGACATGGGCCGTGCGCTGCGCATGAAGGTGCTGGCCGAAGGGGTGGAAACCGAGGGGCAGCGGGAAGCGCTCGAGCAGATGCGCTGCGCGCAGTACCAGGGGTTTCTGTGTTCGCGCGCGCTGCCGGTGCAGGAGTTTCGCGCGCTGGTGGCGCGTCGGGCGTGAAGGATGGGAGAGGCGGACCGGTGGTGTCTGCGGCACGCCGCCGAGCCGTCATCCTGAACCGGGGTTCAGGTGGGCCAGGGCAACCAGGCGTTGGGTTCATCTGACGCGAGATGATCACGCCCGCCGGGTGATGTACCTAGTCCGTGCTCTACGAGCATTGGTTCAAGGCAATATAAAGCTCGGCGGCACCGCAGACATGGTCATTGTAGGCGCGTGCCGCAGGATGTCCAGATCAGGATGACCTAGATCAACCGGCCGTCACTGCCCAGGGCCTCGTCCAGGCGCGTGGCCAGCGCCTGCAGCAGCGTGGCGTCATCGGTCTGCGCGCCGCCGGGTCCGGGCGTCGCCATCGGCTGGGCCGCGGCCCTGGTTTGATGGTCGGCCAGCTCGAAGGCGAGATTGAGCGCGGCCAGTACGGCGATGCGTTCGCGCGCGCGCACCTTGCCCGCGTCGCGGATGCGCGTCATGGCCGTGTCCACGCGCTCCACGGCGTCCAGCAGGCGCGCCTCCTGGCCCTGGGGGCAGGCCAGGAGGTAGGTCTGCTGCATGATCTGCACTTCCAGCTGTTTCGCGCTCATGGGGCATCCTTGGTGTCTTCGGCGGCCGGCAGGCGATCGAGCAGCGCGTCGATGCGCGCGCGCGCCGCCTGCAGGCGCGAGCGCAGCGAGTCGCGCTCGTGCGTGAGTTCGCTCAGCTGCTGGCTCAGCAGCGTATTGGTGCGCTGCAGCTCCGCGTGGCGTACCAGCAGCCGGTCCACGCGCTCGGCGATCTGGGAGAGGGAAGGGAGGGCCATGGGTTAGGGATTGTAAGGAGGGCCTCCCGGCATCGGTAGAATTCGCTCCCGTTGGTGCTCGCGGTCGTGGTTCGCACGCCGCAGTTCAACGGGAAGCAGGGAGGCGCCCTTCACCATGAAGGGCTTGCCCAGCCTGCGCTGCCCCCGCAACGGTCAGCGGACGAATCGATTCGATTCACTCTTGCAGCAACCCAGCCACTGGGCGCCTTGAACAAGCGCCTGGGAAGGCGCTGCAAGGGCGTTCCGCCAGCCCGGATACCGGCCAACGAGGTGGCTTGCGCGTTCCTGATGCGCGGGCCGTGTGTGCTCATGGCCGGCGGGGAAGCTGGCAGAGCTTGCTGCCGGATGTGTTTTCCCATGTTGAATCGTTTGTCTGCCGCGCCGATGCGTGCGTGTGCGTTCCTGTCCCTGGCGGTGCTGTCCGCTTCTTCTTCGTTCGCCCAGGACGGCCCGCGGCAACTGGCGCTGGCCGCCAGCGTGCCGCAGCTGTCCGAGGTGGTGGTGACGGCCACGCGCACCGAGCAGCCGCTGTCCGATGTGCTGGCCGATGTGACGCTGATCGACCGCGAGCAGATCGAGCGCAGCGGTGCCATCACGGTTTCCGATCTGCTCGCGCGCCAGCCGGGGCTGGAACTGTCCAGAAGCGGCGGGCCGGGGACGGCCACGGGGCTGTTCCTGCGCGGCGCGGAGACGCGCTTCACCGCCGTCTACATCGATGGCGTGCGCGTGGATTCGCAATCGACGGGCGGCGCGCCCTGGGAGGCAATGGCGCTGGGTCAGGTCGAGCGCATCGAAATCGTGCGCGGACCCGCGGCCGCGGTGTATGGATCGGACGCGGTGGCTGGCGTGATCCAGATTTTCACCCGCCAGGGCGAGGGGCCGTTCACGCCCTACGTCGGCATCGGTGCGGGCAACCGCCGCACCGGCACGCTGGAGGCCGGTTTTTCAGGCAAGCACGATGTGGTGGATTATTCGCTGGGCATGCAGCGCGACGTGAGCCGCGGCTACGACTCGCGCCCGGGCGCCAACCCGGACCTGGACGGCTACCGCCAGACAGCGGCCAGCGGCCGGGTGGGCGTGCAGTTCAGTGACGCGCATCGGTTGGACCTGACCGGCACCTGGACGAACATGGACGCGCAGTACGACGGCTTTGTGCCGGGGCTGGACGACCACGGCCTGAACCGCCTCGCCACGCTGGGCGCGACCTGGTCGGCGCAGTGGGCGCGGCAGTACGCCACGCGCCTGTCGGTGAGCGAGTCGAACCAGCGCTACGAGACGCTGCCCTCGCCCTACCTTTCCAAAACCAGGCTGCGCAACATTTTGTTCAGCAACCAGTGGCGCGAGGGCGCGCACACCCTCACCGCTGCACTGGAGCGGCGCGAAGACCACCTGGTGAATGACCCGATCGACCGCGGCCGCCACCAGGACGCGCTGGCGCTGGGCTATGGCTACGTGGCGGGCGTGCACACGCTGCAGCTCAACCTGCGCCACGACCGCGACAGCGAGTTCGGCGGCCAGACCACGGGCGGCGCGGCCTACGGCTACAGTTTCGCCCCGGGCTGGCGCGCGACCGTGGCGGCGGGTACAGCGTTTCGCGTGCCCACGCTCTACCAGCGGTTTTCGGAGTACGGCCAGGCGGGCCTGCAGCCCGAGAAGGGCCGCAATATCGAGCTGGGCGTGCACTGGGCGCAGGGCGCCAGCCGTTTCGGCGCGACGGTATACCGCAATCGCGTCACCAACCTCATCAACTTCGGCGCGCCCGGCCCGTGCGCGGGGCTGTTCGGCTGCTATGAAAACGCCGGCAACGCGCGCCTGCGGGGCGTGACGCTGTCGGGCGCGCACCGCGTGGGCGGCGTCAACCTGAGTGCCTCGCTCGACCTGCAGCAGCCCAAGAACGCCGACACCGGCACGCTGCTGGCGCGTCGCGCGCAGCGCCTGCTCAAGCTGGCGGCCGACACGCGGGTGGCTACCTGGAACGTGGGCGCCGAATGGCAGGCAGCCAGCCACCGCTGGGACAACGCGGCCAACACCAGGCGACTGGGCGGGTATGGCCTGGTGAACCTGTACGCCAGCACGACCATCGCGCGCCAGTGGGATCTGCTGGCACGCATCGACAACCTCGGCGGCAAGACCTACCAGCTGGCCGCAGGTTATCCGGCGCTGCCGCGCACCTTTTTCGTCGGCCTGCGCTGGACGGGGCGCTGAAGCCATGCACATCGCGCGCAGCGAACTTATCCTCGGCGGGCAAAAGAGCGGCAAGTCGCGCCGCGCCGAAAACCTGGCCGCCGCGTGGCTGGCCGGGCTCGCCGACCGCCGCGCGGTGCTCATTGCAACCGGCGAGGCGCACGATGAGGAGATGCGCGCGCGCATCGAGCGCCACCAGCGCGAGCGCGCGCAGCGCCTGCCGGGCATGGTGACGGTGGAGGAACCGCACGACCTGGCGGGTGCCGTCAAGCGCCACGGCGACGCGCGCACGCTGCTGGTGGTCGATTGCCTGACGCTGTGGCTCACGCACTGGCTCATGCCCGTCGATGTGGCCACGGCGCAGAAATTTGAAGAAAAAACGGCTCAAGCGCAAGACTGGCAAGCGCAATCAGCTCTCTTTTTTGAAGTTTTGCAGTCTGCCCCCGGGCCGATCGTCCTGGTGGGGAACGAGATTGGCCTGGGGGTGATTCCGCTGGGCGGCGAGGTGCGCGCCTTCGTCGATGCGCTGGGCGTGCTTAACCAGCGCGCGGCGGCGGCGTGCGAGCGCGTGACGTTGATGGTGGCGGGGATGCCCGTCGCCGTGAAGGGTGGCGCATGAGGCGCACGCTGCGATGGCTGACGGTACTGCTCGCGCTTTTCGCAGGTGCTGCTTGGGCCGGGCATGTGGTGACGGACGATGCCGGGCAGACCACGCGCTTTGACGCAGCGCCCGCGCGCATCGTGAGCCTGCTGCCCTCGCTCACCGAGACGGTGTGCGCGCTCGGCGCCTGCGATCGGCTCGTGGGCGTGGACCGCTATTCCAACTGGCCCGAGCCGGTCAAGACTTTGCCCCAGATGGGCGGCGGGCTCGACCCCAATGTCGAGGCGGTGGTGGCGCTCAGGCCCGACGTGGTGCTGATCGGCACCTCCTCGCGCGCCAGCGTGCGGCTGCGCGCGCTGGGCCTGAAGGTGGTGGCGCTGGAGCCCAAGACCCGCGCGGCGATGCGCCACACCACCACGCTGCTGGGCGAGCTGCTGCAGGTGGGCGGCGCGGCCGAACTGCTGGCGCGCATAGACGCAGGCGTGCAGGCGGCCGCCGACCGCATGCCGCCCGCCGCGCGCGGCCAGCGCGTGTACTACGAGGTCACGCCCGCGCCGCATGCCGCCGGGCGCAGCACCTTCATCGACGAGCTGATGCAGGCGCTGGGCCTGGTCAACATCATCGATGCCGAACTGGGGCCGTACCCGCGCATCAACCCCGAGCTGGTGGTGCGCCTGGATCCCGACCTCATCATGGTGAGCCAGCAGGGCGCGGCCGAACTCGCGCGCCGCCCCGGCTGGGCGAAGCTGCGCGCGCTGCGCCAGGGGCGGGTGTGCGAATTCAACGCAGCCGAACGCGATATTCTGGTGCGCCCCGGCCCGCGCATGCCCGAGGCGGCGCGGCTGATGGCCGATTGCGCAAGCCATAGCGCATCTTCAAAAAAAGAAGCTGGCGGCGCTTGATGAGTAAGCGTCAAAGCGGTATTTGATCTGTTCATCCATCATGCCCACCCTCGCCCCCACCGCCCTTGACGCCGCGCCGCCTCGCGCGGCGCCGCGTGTGCTCTGGCTGGCGTTCACGCTGATCGTGCTGAGTTTGCTGGCACTGGCCTGGGGCGCGAGCGTGGGCAGCACCGGTTTCGACAGCCTGCGCCGCGCCTTCGACGACCCGGCGGCGGCGCAGATCGTCTGGGACATCCGCCTGCCGCGCACGCTGGGTGCCTGGCTCGCGGGCGCGCTGCTGGCGCTGGCCGGGGCGGTGGCGCAGGGCCTGTTTCGCAACCCGCTGGCCGACCCGTTTCTGCTCGGCAGCGCCTCGGGCGCAGCGCTGGCGGTGGCGCTCGCCTATGCGGCGCTGGGCGTGGGCGGCATGGTGGCGGGCGGCGGCAGCGTGGCGCTGCTGCAGGCGGCGTCGCCGTGGCTGGCGCGCCTGGGCTTCACCGGCGCGGCCTTCCTCGGCGCGCTGGGCGGCGTGCTGCTGGCGCTGATGCTGGCGCGCGGCGTGCAGCAGACGCTGCGCCTGCTGCTCGCGGGCGTGGTCGTCGGCTTTGTGCTGGGCGCGGTGCGCGACCTGGTGCAACTGGCGCAACCGGACGTGCTGCAGGCCATGCAGGGCTTCACGCTGGGCATCACCGGCTTTGTCGGCTGGGGCGGCTGCGCGGTCATGGCCGCCGTGCTGGCGCCGCTCATGGTGCTGGCCTGGGCGCTGGCGCGCGTGCTCGATGCGCTGGCGCTGGGCGAGGCCACGGCGCTCAGCCTCGGCCTGCCCCTGGGCCCGTTGCGCGCGCTGCTGGTGGGCGTGCTGGCGCTGGCCACGGGCGCTGCGGTGGCGCAGACCGGGCTGATCGGCTTCGTCGGCCTGGTGGCGCCGCACCTGGCGCGCTCGCTGGTGCGCTGCACACATGGGCCGCTGCTGCTGCTGTCCACGCTGGTCGGCGGCCTGCTGCTGGCGTTGGCGGATGTGGCCTCGCGCCTCGTCATCGCGCCGCAGGAGCTGCCGGTGGGCGTGCTCACCGCCGTGCTTGGCGGCGCCTACCTGCTGTGGCTGATGAACCGGCGCGCGGGAGGGGCGCGGTGAACGCCCCGGCGCTGCAGGCGCGCATCGCGGCGGCGCATATTGGCGCGCGCCGCATCCTGCACGGCATCGACCTGGCGCTGCCCGCGGGCCGCTGGACCGCCATCGTCGGCCCCAACGGCGCGGGCAAATCCACGCTGCTGCGCTGCATCGCGGGGCTGCTGCCCTGCGAGGGCCAGGTGCTGCTGCTGGGCCGCGCGCTGGCCGACTGGCCCGCACGCGAACGCGCGCGCACGCTCGCCTGGCTGGGCCAGCAGGAGGCAGGCGGCGAGGACTTGCGGGCCAGCGACGTGGTGATGCTCGGCCGCCTGCCGCACCGCGCCTGGCTGGCCGCGCCCACCGCCGCCGACCACGTCGCTGTCGATGCGGCGCTGGCCACCATGCAATGCCGCGAACTGCGCGCGCGGCGCCTGGCCGAGCTCTCGGGCGGCGAGCGCCAGCGCGTGCTGCTGGCGCGCCTGCTGGCGGTGCAGGCCAAAGTGCTGCTGATGGACGAACCGCTGGCGCACCTCGATCCGCCGCACCAGGCCGACTGGCTGGCCACGGTGCGCGCGCTGGTCGCCGGTGGCGCCACGGTGGTCAGCGTGCTGCATGAACTGAACATGGCATTGCAAGCCGACGATGTGGCTGTCATCGACCAGGGGCGCCTGGTGCACCACGGCGCCAACGGCGACGCGCGCACGCACCACGCGCTGCAGGCCGCGTTTGGCGGTCGCATCGCCATTCACCCCGTACAGGGCCAATGGATTGCCCTGCCCCAGGAGGCATCACATGCAAATTGAAACCCCGCCCGCCGAAAAACGCTACGACCGCCCCGAGGGCGAGCGCCGCGGCCTGGTCATCGTGCATACCGGCGACGGCAAGGGCAAGAGCACGGCGGCCTTCGGCCTGGCGCTGCGCGCGTTTGGGCGCCAGCACGTGCATGGCAAACAGGTGGAAATTTTCCAGTTCATGAAGGTGCCCACCGCGCGCTTTGGCGAGCACCGCATGTTTGAAAAAATCGGCCTGCCGATCCACGGCCTGGGCGACGGCTTTTCGTGGAAGAGCAAGGATCTGGAACATTCCGCCGAGCTCGCGCGTGAAGGCTGGGAGCGGGCGCGCACGGCCATCCTGGATGGCGCGCACTTCCTCGTCGTGCTCGACGAGATCACCTACCCGCTGATCTACGGCTGGCTGGCGCTCGAGCCCGTGCTCGATACCCTGCGCGCGCGGCCGAAGGACGTGCACGTCTGCCTGACCGGGCGCCGCTGCCCGCCCGAACTCATCGCTCTGGCCGACACGGTGACCGAGATGCAGCTCGTCAAGCACGCCTTCAAGGCGGGCATTCCGGCGCAACGCGGCATCGAGGATTGACGGCGCCTTACCGCAGTTGCTGGTGCACGCGCACGGCCAGCGCCTGCAGGCGCTCGCGCGGCAGCTCGCCGGCCAGCGCATAGCCCAGGCCGTGATCGACCCAGTAGAACGCGCTGGCCGCGCCGTCCTGCTGGAAGCGAAACGCGGTTTCATCCGTGCCGCTCTTGTCTTGCGCCAGCGCGCCGACATAGACGGTGACGCGCTCACCCGCCGGGTCCTGGTACATGAACTGTGCGCGCGCGCCGCCCCCGTCGCCGGGCAGCAGGCGCCCGCCCATCAGCGCGTAGCCCGCGTCCTGCAGATCGGGCGCGCGCAGCGGATGGCCCAGGCGCTTGCTCAGCCACTGCTGCAGGTGTTCCTGCTCGCTCGCCGGGACTTCCACCGGGTGGCGTACCTCGGGCTGGAACAGCGCGTGCGCCGACGTGGCCGCATGCACGAAGCGCAGGCCGGGTGCCGCCTGGGCCAGTACGGCGGGCGTCGCGGCGGGCCGGAGCTGGCCATGCACCAGCCAGCCGCCGGCGAAGGCAAGCAGCACCGCCGCCGCGGTGCCGCCCAGGCGCCAGCGGGCCTGGTGCCGATCGCGCCGTGCCTGCAGGCGCGTGGCCGCGGCGACGAGCGCGGGCGGCGGCGGCTCGTGCGGCAGGTCGGCGTGGCTTTGGCGCAGGGCCTGGCGCTGCGCCTGCCATTGCCGCACCGTGCGCAGGGTGTCGGCATCGAGGCTGGCGAGCAGGGCCGCGGCCTGCGGCGCGGGCAGGCGCTCGTCGGCCAGCGCGTGCAGCAGTTCTTCGGTGACCGTGGGAGGGGTTTGCATTTTTGCGTGGCGTGGGTCGTGTCAGTTCGGACGGCGCAGCGGTGTGACCGTGGCGTGGGCGGGCGGTTGCGCCGGCAGATCGCGGCCCATGAGCTCGCGCAGACGGCTGCGCGCGCGCGACAGGCGCGACATCACCGTGCCCATGGGCACGCCCAGCACCCTGGCCACGTCGGCGTAGGACAGGTCTTCGAGCGTCACCAGCAGCAGCACGCTGCGCTGCTCCTCGGGCAGACGCAGCAGGCAGCGCTCCAGGTCGATGGCGCTGTCCAGATCGCGCGCCGTGCCGGGCGGCTCGGCCTGGGCATCGTCCAGCGACGTCACGTGGGCCCGGCTTGCGCCGCCGCGCCGCTGGTTCAGGAACACGCGGTGCATCAGCGTGAACAGCCAGGCGCGCAGGTCGCTGCCGGGCAGCCACAGGCGCCACTTGCCGCAGGCGCGCTCCAGCGTGTCCTGCACGAGGTCGTCGGCCGCCCAGGTGTCGCCCGTCAGCACGCGTGCATAGCGCCGCAGCGCGGGCAGGTGCTCCAGGACGGACGATCGCTCCACGGCGCGCGGTCTTACGGGCGCGCGAGATGCCAGACCTGGTTCACGCCGTCGCCGCTGCGGTCGCCCGGCTTGGCATCCTTGGCCCAGAAGTACAGCGGCTTGCCCTTGTACGCCCACTGGCTCGTGCCGTCGTCGCGCCGGATGATGCTGTACTCGCCCTGGGCCTGGTCGCCGCTGGCGGCGGCCAGCGCCGGCCAGTTCGCGCTGCACGGGCCGTTGCAGGCGGACTTGCCGCTGCCGGCCACGTCCTTGTCGAAGGTGTAGAGCGACATGCCGCTGGGCCCGACGAGCGTGCCGTCCTGGGTCCTGGTCGGGGCCTGCTGTGCCCAGGCCAGCGAGCTGGCCACGAGGAGGGCGGCGGCGGTCATGAGAAAGCGCATGGTGAACTCCAGAAAAGGGTGGTTGACGTCTGCACAAACACCGCCCGATGGGGTTTTATTCCATGGCTTTGCAGCGGCCTGCGCATTTTTGCGGAATTTCCCGGGGCCCGCCCGGCGCTGGCACGGGCACATCGATGTTGCGACAATCGGGCGCATGGCCCTGCTCTCTCACACCTACATTACGCCGCTGGGCGAGATGATGGCGCTCATCTCCGATCGCGGCCTGTGCCTGCTCGAATTCAGCGAGCGCACCAAGGGCCTGGCGCGCGAGATCGCGCAGGTCGAGGCCGCGCGCGGCGGCCCCGCGCGGGCGGGCGAGAGTGCGCTCGCCGCGCAGCTCGGACGCGAGCTGGACGAGTATTTCGCGGGGCGGCGGCGCCATTTCGACATGCCGCTGGACCTCGTGGGCACGCCGTTTCAGCAAAGCGTCTGGCAGGCGCTGCTCGCCATCCCCTATGGCCAGACGCGCAGCTACGCCGAGCAGGCGCGCTCCATCGGCAAGCCCACCGCCACGCGGGCGGTGGCGGCGGCCAATGGCAACAACAAGATCAGCCTCGTCGTGCCCTGCCACCGCGTGATCGGCAGCGACGGCAGCCTGACCGGCTACGGCGGCGGCGTGGCGCGCAAGCAATGGCTGCTGGCGCTGGAGCGCGGCGAGCGCACGCTGCCTGCTCTGGATTGATGGGCCTCTTGTTCGCGACGCCGGATGCGGCGCTGGGTGTGTGGCTGTCTCTGGTGCCCGCGCTGGCGCTGGCGATCGACCGGTCGCTGGGCGAGCCGCCCGCGCGCTGGCACCCGGTGGTCTGGATGGGGCATTACCTGACCTGGGCGGGCGCGCGCTGCGCGCCGCGTGCCGACGCGCCGCCTCCCGGACGCGATGGGCGGGCCTTCTGGCGGGGCGCGCTGGCGTGGTGCGTGGGCGCGGCCATCGTCGGTGTGGTGGCGTGGCAGATGCAGGCCTGGCTCTTGCGCTTGCCGGGCTGGGCGGCGGTGCTGTTGCTGGCGCTGCTGCTCAAGCCGCTGCTGGCCTGGGCCCTGTTGCATGACGAGGTGCTGGCGGTGCAGCAGGCGCTGGCGCAGTCCCTTGCCGACGGCCGCGCGCGGCTGGCGCGGCTGGTGAGCCGGGAGGTGGACGCCTTGACCGAAGCGCAGGTGCGCGAGAGCGCGATCGAGAGCCTGGCCGAGAACCTCAACGATTCGCTGGTGGCGCCGCTGTTCTGGTTTGCGCTGCTGGGTTTGCCGGGAGCGGCGCTGTTCCGGTTCGCCAACACGGCGGACGCGATGTGGGGCTACCGGGGCACGCGCGTGCTGGGCGGCGTGGCGCGCGACTGGCGCCGCGCGGGCACCTGGGCGGCGCGTGTCGACGACGTGCTGGCGTGGCTGCCCGCGCGCATCACCGCCGCGTTGATTGCGCTGCTTGGGGCGATGCAGGGCTGGCGGCACCTGCCGGGCGAGGCGAGGCGCACGCCGTCGCCCAACAGCGGCTGGCCGATGGCGGCGATGGCGCTGGTGCTGGGCGTGCGCCTGGGCAAGCCCGGCGTCTACACGCTGGGAGAGGGCGGGCGCGAGGCGACGCCGCGCGACCTGCTGCGCGCCTGCCGGATCGGTTCGCGCGTGGCCCTCGCCGCCACGCTGCTGGCCTGCGCGGCGTTGATGGGGCAGGCGGCGCCATGGTGACGCCGCTGCATGGCGGGCCGGACGCGCTGGGCGTGCCGCTGCACGATCTCTCAACCAACGCCAACGCCTGCGGTGCCTGTCCTGGTGCCGTGCGCACACTGCTGGCCTGCGATGCACGCCACTATCCCGACCCGGCCTACACCGTGCTCACGTCCGCGCTGGCGGCCTGGCACGGCGTGGCGCCGGAGCGCATCGTGCCCGCGGCCAGCGCCAGCGAATTCATCCAGCGCATCAGCGTAGCCGTCGCGCTGCAGGCCGGGCCGAACGCGCGCGTGTGGCTGCCGCAACCCGCGTATGGCGACTATGCGCGCGCCGCGCTGGCGGCAGGCTTGCGGCCTGTGGCGCATCCGGGCGAGGCGGCCCTGATCTGGGCCTGCGAGCCCGGCAGCCCGCTGGGGCAGCCCGAGCCGGGCCTGGCGCGGCGCGTTGCAGCCCTGCGTGCCGACCAGACCCTGGTGCTCGATCAGGCCTACGAGCCGCTGCGCCTGAGCGGCGCACCGAGCCTGGACGCCGCGCGGCTCGATCGCGTCTGGCGGCTGCTCACGCCCAACAAGGCGCTGGGTCTGACGGGCGTGCGCGCGGCGTATGCGATAGCGCCTGTCGACGTGTCCGCGGTGCTGCTCGAACGTGTGCGCCGGCTCGCGCCTTCCTGGCCGCTGGGCGCGTATGGCGTGGCTTTGCTGCAGGCTTGGGTGTCCGAATCGTGCCAGGCGTGGCTGGCGCAATCGCGTGAACAGCTGCGCACCTGGAAGCAGCGGCAGATTCAGGCGCTGCAGGCCACGGGGTGGCTGGCGCAGCCTTCAGAGACTAATTTTTTCATAGCTGCTCGCGCTGGCTCATCAAGCGACGCAGCCGTATTTGATCTTCAATCGCTGCTGTGCGCCCTGCGCGAGCGCGGGATCAAGCTGCGCGATGCCGCGAGCTTTGGCCTGCCGGGCCGGGTGCGCATGGCGGTGGTGGCGCCGCCGGTGCAGGATGTGCTGGTGGCGGCGCTGGCGGAAGTGGCGGGGTAAAGGCGCCGCCTGTTCGCCGGTTTTTCCGCAGCTGCCTTCCTCAACTCTGGTCTTGCGTGGGGCTGGCGCGCAGGCTTTGCAGCAGCCCCATGGATTGCGCCATCGCAACGGCTTCGCGGCGTTCCTGCACGCCGAATTTTTCAAAGATGTTCTTCAAGTGCGTTTTTACCGTCTCGGCCGAGATGCCCATGGCCCGCGCGACGAGTTTGTTGGACAGGCCTTGTCCCACGAGAGACAGCACTTGCAGTTCACGCTCCGTCAGCAGCTTGTCTTGCAGGGGATGCGTGTCGGGCGGTGCGATCAGCGATAGCGTGAACTCCCTCAGGGTCGGGTCGCAGAACCGTGAGGCCCGAAACCGCGTCAGCACCATCTGCACGTCCTCGCCTTCATCGAGCACACCGCGGCTGGCGCCGCTTTGCCGGGCCAGTTGCAAGGTGGTTGCCAGTTGCTCGAAGCAGGCGTCCTGCTCGCCTGCCGCCCAGTGGGCCAGGGCCAGGCATGTGCCCAGAGGCAGCATCCGCAGGCGCTGCCCGCGTGTGTGCGCCTGCTCCAGTTGCGCGGTGAATGCCTGGCGCGCCTGGTCAGCGCGCTGGCTGGCGAGGGCCATGCGCGCCAGGGCGTTGTCGCGCAGGTCGCACAGTTCGGAGCGCGCGCAGCGCGGCAAGGCATCGGCGTGGCAGGTCAGGCGGCGCAGGCGGATGCAGGTGGCGTTGGCTTCGTCCAGCCGGGCTTCCCTGATCAAGAGGCGGATGCGTTCATGCAGCATGGTGGCGACCAGCCGATCCCAGCCGCGGTTGTAGCCCATGGTTTCCCCGCGTTCGAGGTGCTCGAAGGCCGTGGCATGCAGTCCCTGGAGCTGCGCGGCGTGGATCAGCACCTGGTAGGCCTGGATGGCGCTTTCGTGCATGGCGGTGTTGTCGATCAGGGGCTGCAGCGGCGCGAGCAGTTCCAGGGCCTCGCGCCAGTAGCCCCGTTGGTAGTACAACTGCGCCAGCAGGGGAGCCGCCAGGGCGGCCGAGACCGATAGCGGGCCGCCGTGCTGGTGGGCGCAGCGCAGCGCCTCGCGGGCGTGGCGTTCGGCCAGTCCCAGTTGGGCCTTCTCCAGTTCGATGCTGCCCAGGATGGCGTGGCGGTAGACGGTGGAAAACGCGTTGTGTTGTTCTTCCTCGGCCGTGGTGGCCTGCCACGGCTGCTCGTAGGCCTGCATCAGCTCGCCGGCCTTCCAGTGCACGTAGCGCATCACGTTGCTGACGGCGTTGCGCGTGAAGGTGTCCGTATTGCGTGGCTCGGACTGCCATTGCCGGGCCAGCGCGCCGGCGCGCAGCGAGTCGTCCTGCAGCGCGACGTTGACGGCGCGGATCGCCAGGCATTCGCCCAGCGTGTCGCGCAGTGCCGGGTCGACCAGACGCGCGCGGGCCGTCCGCTCGATTTCGTCGAGAAGGGGCTCGGCCTCCGTGAACCGCATGGCCAGCGCCAGGCCCCAGGCGATGGCCAGCTGCACGCGCGGCTGGTCGGCCAGCAGCTCGGGTGGCAACTGGCGGCGCCAGGCGAGCAGGGTCAGCAGGTCGCCGGTCTTGACCAGTGCCATGCCGCAGTGTGTCAGCCATTCGATGGCCTGCGCCTGGTCGCCGGCCTGCAGCGCGTGGCGCACCGCGTCGCTCCAGGCGCCGTGCCGTGCAAACCAGTGGGCGGCGCGCCGGTGCAGCGCGGCTGGCTCCAGCCCCAGGCGCTCCATGACGCAGCCCAGCAGGTGCTCGCGCAGCAACTGGTGATAGCGCAGCCAGCGGCCTTCGCTGTCCATCGGCTCGATCAGCAGGTGGTTTTGCAGCAGCAACTGCATTTGCGCGTCGCCGTCGTCGCGTTCGCTCACGGCGTTGCACAGCTCGGGCGTGAGGCGGTCGAGCACGGCCGTCTGCGCCATGAAATGCACGGTTTCCTGCGGCAGGTTGTGCAGCAGGTCTTCGAACAGCGTTGCGAATACCGTGGAGCTGCCGGTGATGACGGCATTCGGCGTGCCGGGCCATTGGTGCCCCAGCGCCGCCAGGCGCAGCGCCGCGGCCCAGCCTTCGGTGCTCTCGTGCAGGGCGTGGATCCGTGCCTCGGTGTGGGTGCCGGCCGGGTCGTGGCTGGATAAAAACCGTGTGGTCTCTTCCAGGTCGAAGCGCAGCGCGGTGGCGTCCACGTCATGCCACAGGCCGTGGGCGCGCAGCCGCGCCAGTGCCAGCGTCGGCGTGATGCGGGAGGTCATGACGACGTGCAATTGCGGCGGTGCGTGGGTGATGAAAAACGCCAGCGCATCGTGAATGGCGGGGTCGCGGATGACCTGCCAGTCGTCGAGCACCACGATCGCCTCGCCGTCGAAATCTTCCATGTCGTTGAGCAGCAGCGACAGCACGGCGCGCGGCGCGGCCAGTGCGCGGCCCTGCAGCAGCGAGAGCGCCGCATCCCCCACGCCTTGGCCCAGGCGCTGCAGGGCATGGGCGAGGGCGTGCACGAAACGGGCCGGTTCGTCCTCGTCCTGCGACAGCGTCAGCCAGGTGCAATGGTGGCCCTCGGCCTGCCAGTGCGCCACCCAGGTGGCCGCCAGCGTGCTTTTGCCGAAACCACCCGGGGCGCTGAGCGTGAGCAGTGGCAGTTGCAACACCTGGTCGCGCACCGCGTCGAGCCGGGGCCGGGCAATGGTGCCGTGCGGCGGGCGCAGCACGCGGATCTTGGTGCGCAGGAAGGGGGCGGGAGCGCTGGCGGGCATGGCCTCGGAGTCTAGCCAGCGGGGCTTCGTGGCGGGAGAGGGCTTGCCCCATCCCCCATGTGCTCCCCCGCCTCATCCCCCGTCAGATCGCCCCGCGTTCACCTTTCATGGTGGGGTTCAGGGGATGGTGGCGGGCCAGCGCGGTTTCTACAGTGGCTGCACGCCATTTGACAACCACAGGAGACACCCATGGCCTACGTGCCTTTGACCCCCCTGGGCGCCGAGCCCGAACTGACCGACAGCGCCGCCGCCATCCAGGCCACGGTGCGCCGCTTTGCCAGCGAGGTGCTGCGCCCCCTGGGCCGCCAGCTCGACCGCATGGCGCCCGAGGCGGTGATTGCCCCCGACTCGCCCCTGTGGCCCATGTACGGCCAGTTTGCCGCGCTGGGTTTTGGCGTGGACGACCTGCTCTCCATGCCCCCGGCGGAGCGCGCACGCACCATGGCGATCTTGTTCGAGGAACTGGGCTGGGGCGACGCGGGCCTGGCGATCTCGATCGGCGCGGGGCTGATCCCGGCCATGATCAGCGCCATCCTGGGCAATGCGTTCTGCCGCAGCATCGCGACCGACGCCAAGCTGGGTTGCTGGATGATTACCGAGCCCGACCACGGCACGGACACGCTGGACCCGGCGCGCATGTTGTTCCACCCCGAGGGGCAGTACGGGCGCCCCAACTGCGTGGTGACGATCCAGGGTGACGAGCTCATCATCACCGGCCAGAAGTCGGCCTGGGTATCGAACGGCACCATCGGCCAGGTCGGCATCCTCTACGCCGCCTGCGACACGGGCAGCGGGCCGGACACGAAAAACGGCGCCGTGGTCATCGTGCCCATGGACACGCGCGGCATCACGCGCGGCAAGCCGCTGGACAAGATGGGCCAGCGTGCGCTGAACCAGGGCGAGATCTACTTCGACAACGTGCGCCTGCCCAAGGCGCACCTGCTGGCCGGGCCGGAGCAGTACCAGCAGGCCACCTACCTGGTGCACACGCTGGCCAACGGGCTGATGTCGGCCATCTTCACCGGCTGCGCGCGCTCGGCGTATGACCTGGCCCTGGGCTACGCACACGAGCGCAAGGCCGGCGGCGTGCCCATCATTCGCCACCAGTCGGTGGCGCAGCGGTTGTTCCACATGTTCCGCAAGGTGGAGGCGACCTGCGCCCTCTCGCGCCGGGTGCTGCACTACAACTTCGACGCCCCGGTCATGGCCCTGCAGGCGGCCATGGCGGCCAAGGTGACCGCGACGCAAACCGCGTTCGAGGTGGCCAGCGACGCGGTGCAGATCCACGGCGGCAATGGCATGACGCGCGACTACCCGGTAGAGAAGATTTTGCGCGACGCCCGCGCTTCGATGATCGAAGACGGCTGCAACGAAATCCTCGCCATCAAGGGCGGCTACCACCTCATGAATCCCGACCTGTTCTAAAGCCAACCAACCCCATCAGGAGACAACACCATGGCAACGCAATACCAAGTCGTTTTGTACGGCGCCAGCGGCTACACCGGCAAGCTCACCGCCTGGAAGCTGGCCACGCGCGGCATTCCCTTCATCGCCGCCGGGCGCAATGCCGAGCGCCTGCAGGCCGAGATGGCCAAGATTCCCGAGCTCAAAGGCCACGATTACCAGTGCGTGGGCGTGGGCCACGACCGCGCCAGCCTGGCCGAGCTGTTCAAGGGCAAACAGGTGGTGCTCAACGTCGTCGGCCCCTTCATGCAGCTGGGCGAGCCGGTGGTGCAGGCGGCGCTGGACGCGGGCTGTCACTACTTCGACACCACGGGCGAGACGGACTGGATGCTGTACCTGCAAAAGGAATACGCCGCCGCCTTCGAGCGCAAGGAGCTGGCGCTGTGCCCGGCCAACTCCTATATGTGGACGGAAGGCGCGATTGCCGCCGAGATTGCGCTGGAAACCCCGGGCATCGACAGCCTGGACCTGCTGTACTACGGCGACTCACAGATCAGCGTGGCTTCCACCATGTCCTTCCTGCGCATGTGCACCAAGCCCATGTATTACTTGAAGGGCGGCGAGCTGGTGCAATGGCCCTGGGCCACGGCGTATGACGTGAGCGTGCCCGGCGTGCACCGCATCCTCAAGGCCATGCCCTGGGGCGGCGCGGGCGAGCCGGTGTGGTACCACCGCGACTCCCGGGTGAAGAACTGCCAGGTGCTGTTCTCGCTGGGCAACCAGGACATGATGATGGCCGTCTTCGGCGTGCTGCAGCAGTTCGAGCAGGAGCACCGCAACCTGGACGCCGCCGCGCAGGAGCAGGTGACCAACGCCATCGGCCAGCAGATCACCCAGGTCGAGCCGCCGCGCGAAACGCCCGAGGTGCACCGCGCGCTGGTGTCCTGCCAGGCGCGGGGCAACACGCAGTCGGTCAGCGTCATCATCCGCGGCAGCTGCGCCTACTCGCAGACCGGCGTGTTCGGCGCCGAGGCCGCCATGCGCGTGCTCGGCAAGCAGCTCAAGGGCGTGGGCTTTGGCTCCAGTGCCCGCATCCTGGGTGCACGCCAACTTTTGGCGGCGCAGGCGGCCGAGGGCTATCTGTCTTACGACATCAAGCAACAGTGATTGCTCCTTGATCAATAGCTTCCAGCGCTTTATGGACAAGCGATGGAGGCTGATTTGACCCCTATTCTTGGGACACCCCCCATGGAACCGATCTACATCGCCGGCGTGGGCATGACGCCGTTTGGCCGCCACCTGGGCTTGAGCGTCAAGGACCTTACGCGCCAGGCCGTGCAGGCCGCGCTGCGGGACGCGGGCTGCGTTAGTGGCCAGCTGCAGTCGGCCTTTTTCTCCAACGCCACCCAGGGCCACATGGAGGGCCAGCACATGGTGCGCGGCCAGCTGGCGCTGCGGGCCATGGGCATTAGCGGTATCCCGGTGGTCAACGTCGAAAATGCCTGCGCCAGCGCCAGCACCGCGCTGCACCTGGCGGTGCAGGGGGTAGCGAGTGGCGCAGCCGACATCGTGCTGGCCGTGGGTGCGGAAAAAATGGTGTCCGACGACAAGGCGCGCATGTTCGCCGCCTTCGACGGTGCCTGGGACGTGCACGAGGTCGAGGCCAGCAAGGCGCGCCTCCTGGCCATGGGCGAGGGCGTCACGCCGCCCGCGGGCAGCCAGTCGCCGCGCCCCTACAGCGTGTTCATGGACATTTACGCCGCCATGGGCCGGCTGCACATGGGGCTGTACGGCAGCACCCAGGCGCAGTTTGCGGCGGTGGCGGCCAAGAACCACGGGCATTCGGTGCACAACCCGCTGGCGCAGTACCGCGAGGCCATGAGCGTGGCCGAGGTGCTGGCCGCGCCGCCCATCAGCTACCCGCTGACGCTGCCCATGTGCTCACCGGTGAGCGACGGCGCGGCGGCGGCCATCGTCTGCAACGCGGCGGGTTTGAAGCGCCTGCAGGGCGACGCACGCCGTGCGGTGCGCGTGCTCGGCTGCGTGCTGCAAACGGGCAGCGACCGCGCGGCGGATGACCTGCAAAACCACCTGGTGCGCAAGGCCGCTGAGCGCCTGTACGCACAGGCCGGCGTCGCCCCGCAGGATGTGGGCGTGGCCGAGGTGCATGACGCCACCGCCATTGGCGAGGTGCTGCAGTCCGAACTGCTGGGCCTGGTGCCCGAGGGCCAGGGCGGCCTGGCCGCCGAGCGCGGCGAGACGGCGCTGGGCGGGCGCATCCCCATCAACCCCTCCGGCGGGCTGGAGAGCAAGGGCCACCCCATTGGCGCCACCGGCCTGGGGCAGGTGTTCGAGCTGGTTGCGCAGCTGCGCGGCGAGGCAGGAAGCCGGCAGGTGCCGGGCGCACGCATCGCGCTGGCGGAAAACGGCGGCGGCCTGGCCGGCGTGGAAGAGGCCGTGGCCTGCCTGACGCTGCTGGGCCGCTGAAGGAGTGAATCAATGAGCCACTACCCCAACAACATCTTTGCCGGCCTGATCGCCAACCGCGCGGCCGAGCTGCCCGACTTTCCCGTGCTGACCATCGAGGGCGCAGGCCAGCGCCCCGACGAGGTGCGCAGCTACCGCCAGCTGTGGGACAACGGCCGGCGTCTGGCGCAGGTGATGCTCGATCAGGGCATCGCCCCGGGCGAACGCATCGCGCTGCTCATGGCCAACCACGTGGAATTCGTCGAAGCCATGGTGGCCGCCAGCATCGTCGGCGCTGCCGTCGTGCCCATCGATCCGCGCACCAGGGGCGACAAGCTGCATTTTTTGCTTACCAGCAGCCAGTGCAGCGCCGCCTTTGCCGCCGACTACGCGCTGCCCCACCTGCAGCCGCTGCGCGCACGCCTGCCCAGCCTGCGCTGGGTGCTGGCCTTCGCCACGGACGAGGGGGATCGCCCCCTGCCGGCCTGGGGCGATGTGATCGACTGGGAAGCCGCCGCGCCCCTGGCCGCGCTCGATCTGCCCATTGCCACCACCGACCCGGACAGCGCGCTGGAGCTGATCTTCACCTCCGGCACCACGGGCGATCCCAAGGGCATCGTCCTCACGCACCGGCGCTACTGCGACACGGCGGCGCTGGCCCAGCGCCTGTTTGCCTACCGCGAGGGCGACGTGCTGTATTCCGGCCTCTCGCTCACCCATGCCAACGCGCAGCTCCTCACCCTGGGCGCTGCCCTGGCATGCCGCCTGCGCTGCGTGCTCTCGCGGCGCTTCACCAAGTCGCGGCTGTGGGACATCACGCGCAAATACGGTGCCACCAGCTTCACCCTGCTCGGCGGCATGACCACGGCGGTCTATGCCGAACCGCCCCGCGCCAACGACGCCGACAACCCGGTGCGCTGCGTGGTGTCCGCCGGCATGCCGGCGGCCATCTGGCAGGATTTTCAGCAGCGCTTTGGCGTGCAGATTCTGGAGTTCTACGGCGCCGCCGAAGGGGGGCTGACCTTCAACTACCCGGGCCAGGGCCCGGTGGGCAGCATCGGCAAGCCGCCGCCCACGCTGGTGCACCGCATCGTCGATGAAGACGGCCGCGATGTGGCACGCGGCGAGCCGGGGGAACTGCTGTTTCGCCATGCCAGTGGCGAGCCCTTCGTCGTCACCTACTACGGCAACCCCGAAGCATCGCAGCGCAGGTGCGCGGGCGGCTGGCTGCACATGGGCGACGTGGTGCACGAGGACGAAGGCGGCTGGCTCTACTTCGACTACCGCAAGGGCAGCGGCATCCGGCGCAACGGCGAGTTCATCGCCACCGCCTTCATCGAGAAAGTCATCGCCGAATCGGGCCTGGTGGACGACGTGTACGTCTACGGCGTGCCCAGCGCGCAACTGGCCCCTGGCGAGAAAGAGGTGGTGGCGGCCGTCGTGCCCAAGCCGGGCGCGGCGTTCGACGCGCAGCAGCTCTTTTCCGTCTGCCGCGGGCAACTGGAGAGCGGCATGGTGCCCGACTGCATCCAGGTGCTGGCGCAGATTCCCAAGACCGCTTCGGAGAAGCCACAGGAGCGGTATTTGCTGGAGGCGCTGGAGCGAGAGCCGCAGGTGGCGCACCGGCCTCTCAAGAGGCCCGGACGGGTGGCTTGACCGATACATCAGGAGCAAGGCATGGCGAAGGCCGTGCCTCATGTCATGGTTTGCCTCGTTTCCGGCGCCTGCGCCTGTAGCTGCGCGAGCTCGGCTGGCGTGTTGACGTTGTAGAACGCCATGGGGTCGTCCTGCGGCGGCCCAAACGGTACCAGCGTGCAGCCTTGCGCCATGGCCCAGTGGTGGATGCGCCGCTCGCCGCTGGCCAGGCTTTCGTTCAGGCTGGTGGCAAGGCTGCGGTGCATCAGGCAGAACACGGGTTGCGGCTGCAGCGAGCCGTCGGGTCGGGGGGCTGCGGCCATGGCAATCGGGGTGCCCGCCTGCCACGCTGCGTGGGCCAGGCGCGCCGCGAGATCGGCGGGGAAGAGCGGAGTGTCGCAGGGCACTGTCAGCACCCATGGTGTTGACAAGTGCGCAAGCGCCGTCGCAAAACCGGCCAGCGGGCCCTGGAAATCATCCCTGCCGTCGCCGTGGATGGGAACCCCCAGCTGCGCATAGGCGCTCTCGTTGCGGTTGGCGTTGATGGCGACGCTTGCCACCTGCGGGCGCAGGCGCCGCAGCACCCAATGCACCAGCGCCTGACCATGAAGCAGCAGCAGGCCCTTGTCCTTGCCGCCCATGCGTGCGCCGCGGCCGCCCGCCAAAATCCAGCCGCCGATGGTCTCGCGTGTCGGCGCCTGGATGGCTGCGCCCTCCGTGTCTGGAACCGGGGTTGAAGTCGTGTCGTGGCGCATGCCTGGATTGTCAGGGATCGATGTCCGGCAGCCGCCGCGCCGTACACTTGCGCGCATGCAGCACAAGCCGACGTTGACCACCCGGTTGATCGCCACGGGCTGCGCTTTCCTGCTCCTCGCGGTGCTCTCGATCGGGCTCACCTTGTGGGTGACCTGGAAACTCGAAGGGGGCGCGGCCTCCATCAACGAGGCCGGGCGTCTGCGTCTGTATGCGGTGCGCATGGCGCTGGCGCTTCGCGACGATGATGCGGCGCGCCTGCACGAACTTTCCGGCAAGTTCGATGCCAGCATGCAACTGCTGCGCACCGGCAACCCGGCGCGCCCGCTGTTCGTTCCCTGGAGTGCCGATGTGCACACCGGCTTTGACGCCCTGGCTGCGCACTGGCAGCACGCGCGCGCTGACTGGGCCGATCCTCAGGGCGGGCATGCGGCGGTGGCGGCGGCCGGCGTGGCGGATGAATTCGTCGTCTACGTGGAGCGGTTCGTCAACGCGATGGAGGTCCAGATATCACGCTGGACCGCGGCGCTGCACGTCTTTCAGATTTTCATGCTGGGCATGGCGGTCGTGGCCACCATCGTGTTCATGGTCATGAGCTACTTTCTGGTGCTGGCGCCGCTGTCGCGCATGCAGCATGCGCTGGCCCGGGTGCGTCAGGGCGACCTGGCCACGCGCGTTCCGGTGGATTCGGACGATGAGTTCGGCCAGCTCGCGCAGTATTTCAACCAGATGGCCGATGCGCTGCAGTCCTCGCATGAGGAGCTCGAGCGCAAGGTGCGCGAGAAGACCGCCAGCGTCGAGGAACGCAACCAGCGCCTGTCCGCGCTGTATGCCGTCAGTGCCCTGGTGGCCGATGCAGGTGATCTGCAGGTGCTTGCGCAGGGCTTTGCACGCATCGTGCGCGAGGTGGCCGGGGCCGACGCGGCCATGGTGCGCTGGTCGGACGCAGCCAACGCGCGCTACGTGCTGCTGGCGGGCGACGGCCTGCCGCCCGGCTTTGCCGAACGCGAGCAGTGCCTGGAAACGGGCGCCTGCGTGTGCAGCCAGCCCAAGGCGCAGGCGCGCCTGAGCGCTGTCACCGTCGCGGCCGAGGGGGGCACGCGGCTGCCGCACTGCCATGAGTTCGGCTTCAGGAGCGTGATCAGCGTTCCCGTGCGCCAGCACCAGCAGCTGCTCGCGCAGGTCACTCTGCTGTACCGGCAGGAGCATCGCCTCACGCGCGATGCGCGCGAACTGCTTGAAACCATGGCGCAGCATCTGGCCAACGGCATCGAGGGCCTGCGTGTGAGTGCGCTGGAGCGCGAGGCCGCGGTGGCCGAGGAGCGCGGCCTCATCGCCCGCGAGCTGCACGATTCCATCGCGCAGTCGCTGGCGTTCCTGAAGATCCAGACCGAGTTGCTTCAGGGGGCCATCGCCAAGGGCGACGATGCGGCGCGCGATCGCAGCGTGGCGGAATTGCGCGAGGGCGTGCGCGAGTCCTATGCGGACGTGCGCGAGCTGCTCGTGCACTTTCGCACGCGCACGCAGGACGAGGACATCGAGCAGGCGCTGCGCTCGACCCTGTCCAAATTCGAACTGCAAAGCGGTCTCTCGGCCCATCTGTCGATGCAGGGGCAGGGCATGCCGCTCGCCCCGGACGTCCAGATCCAGGTGCTGCATGTCGTGCAGGAGGCGCTGTCCAACGTGCGCAAGCATGCGCAGGCCCGCGTCGTGCGGGTGAGCGTGCAGCGCCATCCGTGCTGGCGCTTCGAGGTGAGCGACGACGGCCGGGGGTTCGAACCCCGGACGGCGTCGCCGGATTCGCTGCATGTCGGCCTGGGCATCATGGCCGACCGGGCCTCGCGCGTCGGTGCGCTGCTGCGTGTCGATTCCCGTCCTGGCGAAGGCACCTGCGTCACGCTGGAACTGCCCCGCAAGGCCGTCCACACCGCGGATCCGGACAGGCCGGGTGCCGAAACTGCACCCGCTGCCGAAGAGACCGTACCATGGAAGGCGTAAGCCGTGCCCATCACCCTGTTCCTGATTGACGACCACACCCTGATTCGCCGCGGCCTGGTGGCGCTGCTGCGGCAATACCCCGACCTGGAGGTGGTGGGCGAGGCGGGCGATGCCGGCCAGGCGCTGCGCCTGCTGCCCGCATTGCGCCCCGACGTCGTGCTGCTGGACAACCACCTGCCGGGCGTGCGCGGGGTGGATGCCATCGCGGGGCTGCGCCAGGCGTGCCCCGACAGCCGCATCGTCATGCTCACCGTGAGCGAGGATGGCGCCGATCTGTCCGCCGCGCTGCGCCATGGCGCGCAGGGCTATCTGCTCAAGACCATAGACGGCCCCCTGCTGGCCGAGGCCGTGCGCCGCGCCGCGCGCGGCGAGCCGGTGGTGAGCCCCGAGATGACGGGCAAGCTGATCAGCGCCTTCCAGCAGCAGGGCGCGTCCGAGGCCGGGCAGATGCCACCGGAGGCCGGTGGAGGCGACTCCCCCCTGTCGCCGCGCGAGGAGGAGGTGCTGCGCGAGATCGCCCTCGGGGCGAGCAACAAGGAGATCGCGCGCACGCTCGATATCGCGGAGACCACCGTGAAGATCCACGTGCAGCACATCCTGCGCAAGCTCGGCCTGTCCTCGCGCGTGCAGGCGGCGGTCTACGCCTCCGATCGTCAGCGCTGACGGCGGCGCAACGTGGTGGCCCGCGTGAGCGACTGCAGCGCGCGGCGCGCCACGCCCGCGAAAGCCATGCACCACGTCAGCAGGGCGATGGCGAGAAACAGGCCGGGGATGGGCGCGAGAAAGCTCAGCCCCATGGCCTGCGCCAGTTCGTGCGTGCAGGCGGCGTACATGCCCAGCGGGAAGACGGCGCCCCAGTACAGCGGGTCATAGCGCAGTGGAAAGCGCTTGACCGCGTAGCGCCAGAAGGCCAGCACCACGAGCATCGGAATCCACCAGGTTCCCGTGGCCCAGTAGAAAATCGTGAAGCCCTTCAGGAAAGGGAGCACCGAGGTGAGGAACGGCGCATCCGGCGCGTTGAGGATGAGCAGCGACCCCGCCAGCGTCGAGATCGCCATCGCGCCCATGTTGATCCAGTAGGGCGGGGCGAGGTCTCCGGGCAGGAAGGGAAAGAACAGGTAGCGGTAGAAGATCAGCGACATCATCCAGATGTAGAGCATGCCGCCCCACAGCCACATGGACAGCGCGAAGAAGTTCAGCTCCAGCTTCCACGGCTGGCCGATGCGCGCGGCCAGCAGGGCGCTGAGCACGGTGAGCGACTGCGTGGCCACCACGGCCAGCAGCCAGCCGCCATTGATGCCCTGGTGCAGGCTGGGCTTGTGCTCCTTGATGGTGAAACCGGCAAAGATGGCGTAGGTCAGCAGCAGCCACAGGAACACCGCCAGACCCCATAGCCAGGCGCCCGCCCGCAGGCTGTGCGCCAGCAGGATGCACTGGGCGCCCAGCACGCTGGTGGCCGCCACCATGGTGAAGAAGCCCGGGCCGCGCAGATGGTCGCGCAGGTCGGCGATCGTGGCGGCGGGCCAGCGCAGCACGCGCGCCACGTACAGGCACCACAGCGCACCGTACATCACCGCATTGAGCGCGAACAGCGCGGCGGCGATCCGGGGCAGCTCGCGCATGGAGGCCGCCAGCGACACGATGCCCGTGGCCATGACCATGCCGAAATACGCGGGAGACAGCGCGGCCAGCCCGGCGCCGGGCGGCGGTGCAGTGGTGGCGGTTTGACGTGGCTGCATGGGCAGGCGCGCGATGCTAGCGGTTCGCCCGGCGTTGGCAACGGTTTTGGCGGTGGCCATAGTTCTTCAGAACTACGTTGGGCCGGCCCGCCCTAGTTCTTCTGCGTCGATCCGACCGACCCACGGAAGGATGGTCGCCGCGGCGGCGCGCGGCGACTATCGCCGTGTCGTCATGCAAGCGCACACGCAAGAGGAACACATGGTTGTCTGGTCGTCGGTCGTCGAGAAGGATTTGGGCCGCGCGCGCAAGGCCTGGTCGGTGCTCATCGTCAGCACCCTGGCTTTCACCGTCTGCTTCATGGTATGGATGATGTTCGCCGTGATCGGCATTCCGATCCGCAAGATGCTGGATCTGAACGCCACCGAGTTTGGGTTGCTCACCGCCATGCCCGTGCTCAGCGGCTCGCTCATCCGCGTGCCACTGGGCATCTGGACCGACAAATACGGCGGACGCATCGTGATGGCCGTGTTGCTGGCGATCTCGGTGCCCGCCATCTGGGCCATTTCCTGGGCCACGCAGTTCTGGCAGTTCCTGGTGATCAGCCTGCTGCTGGGGCTTGCGGGTGGCTCCTTCTCGGTCGGCACGCCCTATGTGGCGCGGTGGTTCCCCAGGCAGCGCCAGGGCATGGCCATGGGGGTGTTCGGCGCGGGCAACTCGGGGGCAGCGGTCAACAAGTTCGTCGCGCCCGTCATTCTCGTGGCCTTCGGCTGGCAGGCCGTCACGCATGTGTATGCCGCCATCATGCTGGTGGCGCTCATCGTGTTCTGGCTGTTCAGCTACAGCGACCCAGCCCATCTCGTGCCGAGCAACGTGCGCTTCGTGGACCAGCTCAAGGCGCTGAAGGACCCGCGCGTGCTCAAGTACTGCCAGTACTACAGCATCGTCTTCGGCGGCTATGTCGCGCTGTCCCTGTGGATGGTGCAGTACTACGTGGGCGAGTACGGCCTGGACATCCGCATCGCCGCGCTGCTGGCCGCCTGCTTCTCGCTGCCCGGCGGCGTGCTGCGCGCGGTCGGTGGCGTGCTGTCCGACAAATACGGCGCGCACGGCGTCACCTGGTGGGTGATGTGGGTGTGCTGGATCTGCCTGTTCCTGCTGTCGTACCCGCAGACGGACTTCACCATCCAGACGCTCTCGGGCGCGAGCACCTTTCACGTCGGCCTGAATGTCTACGCCTTCACCGTGCTGATGGCCGTGCTCGGCATCGCGATGGCCTTCGGCAAGGCCAGCGTGTTCAAGTACATCAGCGACGACTACCCCGGCAACATCGGCACCATCAGCGGCATCGTGGGCCTGGCCGGTGGCCTGGGCGGCTTCATCCTGCCGATCATGTTCGGCGCGCTGCTGGACTTGACCGGCATTCGCTCCAGCGCCTTCATGCTGATGTACGGCGTGGTCTGGGTGTCGCTCATCTGGATGTACTGGACCGAAATGCGCCGCACCGACGTGCTGCATTCCTCCGCCTCCGCGCAGACCGCGGACGCCTGAGGCATACCCCTTTCACGACGGAGATCTCCATCATGTCCGCCACGACCACCCGCTCCGCCAACGGCCGCATCGGCCGCATGCTCACGCTCTGGACGCCCGAGGACAAGGCGTTCTGGGAGCGCGAGGGCGAGGCCATCGCCAAGCTCAACCTCTGGATTTCGGTGCCCGCGCTGTTCCTGGCGTTCGCCATCTGGCAGGTCTGGAGCGTGGTCGCCGTCAACCTGCCGGCGCTGGGCTTCAAGTATTCGACCAACCAGCTGTTCTGGCTGGCGGCGGCGCCCGCGCTCTCGGGCGCGACGCTGCGCATCTTCTACTCCTTCATGGTGCCGGTGTTCGGCGGGCGGCGCTGGACGGCGATTGCCACGGCCTCGCTGCTCATTCCGGCCATAGGCATCGGCGTGGCGATCCAGGACAACACCACGAGCTACCCGGCGATGCTGCTGCTGGCGCTGCTGTGCGGCCTGGGTGGGGGCAACTTCAGCTCCAGCATGGCCAACATCAGCTTCTTCTTTCCCAAGGAGCGCAAGGGTTCGGCGCTGGGCGTGAACGCCGGGCTGGGCAATCTCGGGGTGTCGGTGGTGCAGTTCCTGAGCCCGCTGGTCATCACGCTGGGCATCTTCGGCGTCTTCGGCGGTGAGCCGCAGCTCATCATGAGGAATGGCGAGCCGCAGCACGTGTGGGCGCAGAACGCCGCCTTCATCTGGGTGCCATGGATCGCGATCGCGGCCGTGGCGGCGTGGTTCGGCATGCACGACATCCAGGATGCGAAGGCGAGCTTCGCCGCGCAGGCAACGATCTTCAAGGCCAAGCACAACTGGATCATGTGCCTGCTCTACCTGGGCACCTTCGGCTCGTTCATCGGTTTCGCGGCGGGCTTCCCGCTGCTCATGAAGGCGCTCTTTCCGGGGCTCAATCCGCTGGCCTACGCCTGGCTCGGGCCCTTGGTGGGTGCGCTCACGCGGCCCTTCGGCGGCTGGCTCGCGGACCGGCTCGGTGGCGGTGTCGTCACCTTCTGGAACTTCATCGTGATGGCGCTCGCGGTGCTCGGCGTGCTGTACTTCCTGCCCAAGGGCGCCACCGGATTTGCCATGCCATTCGGTCCGGCCGAGGGCAGCTTCACCGGTTTCTTCCTGATGTTCCTGGTGCTGTTTTGCACCACCGGCATCGGCAATGGTTCCACCTTCCGCATGATTCCCGTGATCTTCCTCACGCAGAAGATGCGCGAGCTGCGGGGCGACAGCGACGCGGCGCGGGCGCAGGCCATCAAGGACGGCAATACCGAAGGCGCGGCGGCCGTGGGCTTTGCCGGAGCGCTGGGGGCCTACGGCGGCTTCTTCATTCCCAAGAGCTACGGCAGCTCGATCACCGCCACGGGCGGCCCGGAGCTCGCGCTGTGGATCTTCGTGGCCTTCTATCTGCTGTGCGTGGTCGTGACCTGGTGGTACTACGCGCGCCGCGGCGCCGAGATGCCCTGCTGATGCACGCCTCCCTCATTTCCCCGACCCAGAAATCCGATTCAAGGAGCGCACGATGAGCCATCTGCTCGACCGACTGACCTATTTTTCGCAGCCGCGCGAGGAATTTTCCAATGGCCACGGCCAGACCAACGGCGAGGACCGGACCTGGGAGGACGCCTACCGCGGCCGCTGGGCGCACGACAAGATCGTGCGCTCCACGCACGGCGTGAACTGCACCGGCTCGTGCTCGTGGAAGATCTACGTCAAGGGCGGCATCGTCACCTGGGAGACGCAGCAGACCGACTACCCGCGCACGCGCCCCGACCTGCCCAATCACGAGCCGCGCGGCTGCGCGCGCGGCGCCAGCTACAGCTGGTACCTCTATTCCGCCAGCCGCGTGAAATACCCCATGGTGCGCGCGCGGCTGCTCAAGCACTGGCGCGCGGCGCTGGCCGTGACCAGGAGCCCCGTGCACGCCTGGACCAACATCGTCGAGAACCAGGACGCGCGCCGCGAGTGGCAGCGCCAGCGCGGGCTGGGCGGCTTCGTGCGCAGCACCTGGGATGAAGTCAACCAGATGATCGCGGCGGCCAACGTCTACACCATCAAGAAGTACGGGCCCGATCGCATCATCGGCTTCTCGCCGATTCCGGCGATGTCCATGATCTCCTACGCCGCCGGCAGCCGCTACCTGAACCTGATTGGCGGCGTGCCCATGAGCTTCTACGACTGGTACTGCGACCTGCCGCCGTCGTCGCCACAGGTCTGGGGCGAGCAGACCGATGTGCCCGAATCGGCCGACTGGTACAACTCCAACTTCATCATCGCCTGGGGCTCCAACGTGCCGCAGACGCGCACGCCGGACGCGCACTTCTTCACCGAGGTGCGCTACAAGGGCGCGAAGGTCGTGGCCGTCACACCCGACTATTCCGAGGTGGCCAAGCTCTCGGACCTGTGGCTGCACCCCAAGCAGGGCACGGATGCCGCCGTGGCCATGGCCATGGGCCACGTGATCCTCAAGGAGTTCTATTTCGACAAGCGCTCGGCCTACTTCGACGACTACGCGCGCCGCTACACCGACCTGCCGTTGCTGGTCGTGCTCGAAGACAAGAAGCTGCCCGACGGCCGCATCGTGAAGGTGCCGGGGCGCTACGTGCGCGCGAGCGACTTCGAGGGGCAACTCGGCCAGGACAACCACCCCGACTGGAAGACCGTGGCCTGGGGGCTCGACGGCCAGGTGGCTCTGCCCAATGGCTCCATCGGCTTTCGCTGGGGCAAGGACGGGCGCGACGACCAGGGCCTGTGGAACCTGGAGGACAAGGACGCTCGCACCGGCAACACCGTCCGACTCAAGCTTTCGGTGCTGGAGGACGGCACGCAGCCGCACGAGGTGGTGGACGTGGCCTTCCCCTACTTCGGCGGCATAGCGACACCGCACTTCGACGCCAACGACCAGGGCGGCGACGTGATGGTGCGCCGCGTGCCGGTGGCCACGCTCGAACTGCAGGGCGAGGGCGTGAGCGGGCGCGTGACGGTAGCCACGGTGTTCGACCTGCAGGCCGCGCACTACGGCGTGCATCGGGGTCTCGCGGGTGAGGGTGAGGATGGCGGCTACGACGCCGACGCGCCCTACACCCCGGCCTGGCAGGAGAAGATCACCGGCGTGCCGCGCGAGCAGGTCGTCACGATCGCGCGCCAGTTCGCCGACAACGCCGACAAGACGCAGGGCAAGTCCATGGTGATCATCGGCGCGGCGATGAACCACTGGTACCACTGCGACATGAACTACCGCGGCATCATCAACATGCTGATGATGTGCGGCTGCATCGGCCAGAGCGGCGGCGGCTGGTCGCACTACGTCGGCCAGGAGAAGCTGCGCCCGCAGACCGGCTGGACGGCGCTGGCCTTTGCGCTCGACTGGATCCGTCCGCCGCGCCAGCAGAACTCGACCAGCTTCTTCTACGCCCACACCGACCAGTGGCGCTACGAGAAGCTGGGCGTGGAGGAGGTGCTCTCGCCGCTGGCCGATCGCAACGATTACCAGGGCTCGATGATCGACTTCAACGTGCGCGCCGAGCGCATGGGGTGGCTGCCCAGCGCGCCGCAGCTGCAGGCCAACCCGCTGCAGGTCGTGCGCGACGCGCAGACCAATGGCGTGGACCCCAGGGACTACGTGGTGCGCTCGCTCAAGAACGGTTCGCTCAGCCTGAGCTGCGAGGACCCGGACCATCCGCTGAACTGGCCGCGCAACATGTTCGTCTGGCGCTCCAACATCCTGGGCTCGTCGGGCAAGGGGCACGAGTATTTCCTCAAGCACCTGCTGGGCACGCAAAACGGCGTGCAGGGCAAGGACCTGGGCCGGGACGAGGCCAAGCCCCAGGAGGTCAAGTGGCACGAGAGCGCGCCCGAGGGCAAGCTGGACCTGATCGTGACGCTGGACTTTCGCATGAGCACGACCTGTCTGTACTCGGACATCGTGCTGCCCACGGCCACCTGGTACGAGAAGAACGACCTCAACACCTCGGACATGCACCCGTTCATCCACCCGCTGTCCGCCGCCGTCGATCCGGCCTGGCAGGCCCGAAGCGACTGGGAGATCTACAAGGGCTTTGCCAAGGCCTTCAGCGAGGTCTGCGTCGGGCACCTGGGCGTCGAAAAGGAAGTGGTGCTCACGCCCATCATGCACGACACGGCGGGCGAGCTGGCGCAGCCGTATGACGTGAAGGACTGGAAGAAGGGCGAGGTCGATCTGATTCCGGGCGTGACCGCGCCGCAGATCACCGTGGTCGAGCGCGATTACCCCAACACCTACGCGCGCTTCACCGCCCTCGGCCCGCTGATGGACAAGGTGGGCAACGGCGGCAAGGGCATCGCCTGGAACACCGAGACCGAGGTCGAGCAGCTGGGCGACCTGAACGGCCGCGTGCGCGAGGAAGGCGCGACGCAGGGGCGCCCGAAGATCGTGACCGACATCGACGCCACCGAGGTGGTGATGATGCTCGCGCCCGAGACCAATGGCCACGTCGCCTGCAAGGCCTGGGAGGCCCTGGGCAAGCAGACCGGACGCGAGCACGTGCACCTGGCGCTGCACCGCGAGGACGAGAAGATCCGTTTCCGCGACATCCAGGCGCAGCCGCGCAAGATCATCAGCTCGCCCACCTGGAGCGGGCTGGAGAGCGAGAAGGTCAGCTACAACGCCGGCTACACCAATGTGCACGAGCTGATCCCATGGCGGACGCTCACGGGGCGCCAGCAGTTCTACCAGGACCACCGCTGGATGCGCGACTTCGGCGAAGGCCTGTGCTCGTACCGCCCGCCGGTGGACCTCAAGGCGCTGCGCGCGGTCGAGGGCAGAAAGCCCAACGGCCACCCCGAGCTGGCGCTCAACTTCATCACGCCGCACCAGAAATGGGGCATCCACAGCACCTACAGCGACAACCTGCACATGCTCACGCTCAACCGCGGCGGCCCCGTGGTCTGGCTCAGCGAGGAAGACGCCAGGCGCGGCGGCATCGTGGACAACGACTGGGTCGAGCTGTTCAACGCCAACGGCGCGATCGCGGCGCGCGCCGTGGTGAGCCAGCGCGTCAAGCCCGGCATGGTGATGAAGTACCACGCGCAGGAGAAGACCATCAACACCCCGGGCTCGGAGATCACCGGCACGCGCGGCGGCATCCACAACTCGGTCACGCGCGTGGTGCTCAAACCCACGCACATGATCGGTGGCTACGCCCAGTACAGCTACGGCTTCAACTACTACGGAACGATAGGCACCAACCGCGACGAGTTCGTGCTGGTGCGCAAGATGCGCCGCGTCGACTGGATGGACGAAGAGGCTGGCTCCATCGCCAGCGCCCATGCCTGAAGAAGGAGATCGGAAATGAAGATTCGCGCGCAAATCGGCATGGTGCTGAACCTGGACAAGTGCATCGGCTGCCACACCTGCTCGGTCACCTGCAAGAACGTCTGGACCAGCCGACCCGGCATGGAATACGCCTGGTTCAACAACGTCGAGACCAAGCCCGGCATCGGCTACCCCAAGGAGTGGGAGAACCAGGCCAAATGGAACGGCGGCTGGGTGCGCCGTGCCGACGGTTCCATCGCGCCGCGCCAGGGCGGCAAGTGGCAGCTCTTGATGAAGATCTTCGCCAACCCCAACCTGCCGCAGATCGACGACTACTACGAGCCCTTCACCTTCGACTACGACCACCTGCAGTCCGCGCCCGAGATGAAGTCGCCGCCCACGGCGCGCCCGCGCAGCCTGATCACGGGCGAGCGCATGGAGAAGATCGAGTGGGGACCGAACTGGGAGGAAATCCTCGGCGGCGAATTTTCCAAGCGCTCGCGCGACGTGAACTTCGAGCAGGTGCAGAAGGAGATGTACGGCCAGTACGAAAACACCTTCATGATGTATTTGCCGCGCCTGTGCGAGCACTGCCTGAACCCGGCCTGCGTGGCGTCGTGTCCCTCGGGCTCGATCTACAAGCGCGAGGAAGACGGCATCGTGCTGATCGACCAGGACAAGTGCCGCGGCTGGCGCATGTGCGTCTCGGGCTGCCCGTACAAGAAGATCTACTACAACTGGCAGAGCGGCAAGGCCGAGAAGTGCACCTTCTGCTACCCGCGCATCGAGGCGGGCCAGCCCACGGTGTGCTCCGAGACCTGCGTGGGCCGCATCCGCTACCTGGGCGTGCTGCTGTACGACGCCGACCGCATCCAGGAAGCGGCGAGCGTGGAGCGCGACAAGGATCTGTACCAGGCGCAACTGGACATCTTCCTCGATCCGCACGACCCCGAGGTGATCGCCCAGGCGCGCCTGGATGGCATTCCCGACAACTGGCTCGAAGCGGCCAAACGGAGCCCGGTCTACCGCATGGCCGTGGACTGGAAGATCGCGCTGCCGCTGCACCCCGAGTACCGGACTCTTCCCATGGTCTGGTACGTGCCGCCGCTCTCGCCCATCACCACGGCGGTCAACGCCGGGCACGTGGGCATGAACGGCGAGCTGCCCGATGTGACGCAGCTGCGCATCCCGGTGCAGTACCTGGCCAATCTGCTCACGGCGGGCAACACCATCCCCATCGTGCAGGCGCTCGAACGCATGCTCGCCATGCGCGCCTGGCAGCGCGGGCTGCACGTGGACAAGGTGGAAAACCACGCCGTGCTGGCGCAGGCGGGCCTCTCCGTGCACGACGTGCAGGACATGTACCAGGTGATGGCGATCGCCAACTATGAAGATCGTTTCGTCGTGCCGACCTCGCACCGCGAGTACGCCGAGAACGCCTTCGACGTGCGCGGCGGCTGCGGCTTCACCTTCGGCAATGGCTGCTCGGACGGCGCGAGCACGCTCAGCGTCTTCGGCAGCAAGAAAAAGCGCACCGTCACCGTGCGCGCCACGATCTGAAGGAGGCCTGCATGTTCCAGACATCCGCCCCATCCCTGCGCCTGAGCCTGCGTGCGCTGGCGCGCCTGCTGGCCTATCCCGACGAGGACGTGCGCGCGCAGATGCCCATGCTCGCCGAGGTGCTGCGCGCCGAGCGGGTGCTGCCCGACGCGCGCCTGGCCGAACTCGACGCGCTGGCGCGGCGCATCGTCGCGATGGACCCCTACGAGGCGCAGGCGCATTACGTCGACACCTTCGACCGCGGCCGCCAGACCTCGCTGTACCTGTTCGAGCACATCCACGGCGATTCGCGCGAACGCGGCTCGGCGCTAGTCAACCTGACGCAGACTTACGAACAGGCGGGCCTGAAAATGCAGGAGGGTGAGCTGCCCGACCACCTGGGCGTGGTGCTGGAATTCGCCTCCACCCAGCCCGTGGCCGTGGCGCGCGAATTCCTCGGCGAGATGGCGCATGTGCTCAACGCGCTGTTCACCGCGCTGCACGAGCGCGGCAACCCCTACGCCAGCGTGATCGCCGCGGTGCTCGAAACCGCGGGCCACAAGGCGCAGGCGGTGCAGATCGCGCCCGAGCCGGACATGGACGAGGCCTGGGCCGAGCCCGAGGCCTTCGACGGCTGCGACATGCGCGGCCAGAGCCGCCCCGGCAAGCCCCAGCCCATGAGCTTCGTGCGCAGGGCGCATCCCAAGCCTTCCCAAGGAGTTGCACCATGACCGCCTGGCTCGACCATTTCCTCTTCGGTCTCTACCCCTACATCTGCCTGGCCGTGTTCTTCCTGGGCAGCTGGATCCGGTTCGACCGCGATCAGTACACGTGGAAGAGTGATTCCTCGCAGCTGCTGCGCAGCGGCAACCTGCGCTGGGCCAACAACCTCTTTCATATCGGCGTGCTGTTCCTGTTCTTCGGCCACTTCGTCGGGCTGCTCACGCCGCACTTCATCTACGAGCCCTTCATCAGCGCGGGCCACAAGCAGTGGCTGGCCATGGTCTCGGGCGGCGTGGCCGGAGTGCTGGGCTTCATCGGCGTTTCGATGCTGCTGTACCGGCGCCTGTCGGACGCGCGCATCCGCGCCACGAGCAAGACCAGCGACATCGTGCTGCTGTGGATCTTCTGGTTTCAGCTTGCGCTGGGCCTGGCCACCATTCCGCTGTCGGCGCAGCACCTCGATGGCTCGATGATGATGCTGCTGGCCGAATGGGGCCAGCGCATCGTCACCTTCCGCTCGGGCGCGGTCGAGATGCTCGCGAGCGCCGGCTGGGTGTTCAAGACCCATCTGTTCCTGGGGATGACGGTGTTCCTCATCTTCCCGTTCACGCGCCTGGTGCACATCTGGAGCGGCTTCGGCACGCTGGCCTATGTGCTGCGCCCCTACCAGCTGGTGCGCGCGCGGCGCCTGAATCTGCCGCAGGGTCACAACCGTCCGTCGCGTGGGATTTGAATGAAATTGGCGTGAAAACCAATATGGACAAGCGCGATCAGCTATTGAAGCGAGAGTAACCATGACGAACTCATCCTGCGCCTCGGGCCCGTGCGGCTGCAACCAGCCGCAAGCGGCCACCCTGCCGGTGGCCCATGTCAACGGCGTCGCGCTGCACGCGCCGGGCGAAACCCTTGCGCAGGAGCTGCTGCGCCAGCGCGCCTGCACCGAACTGCTGCGCCAGCAGGCGCAGCGCGAGGGCCTGCTGGCCCCAGGCGATGCGCCCGGCCTGGATGGCGCCACGAGCGAAGCAGCCACCGCCGCCATCGAGGCGCTGCTGGAGCGGGCGCTGAAGGTGCCCGAGCCCTCGGAAGAGGCCTGCCGCCGCTACCACGCGGCCCACCCCGCGTTCGGCGGGCAGGGCGCGCGCGCGCACCTGCGCCACGTGCTGTTTGCCGTCACGCCGGGCATCGACGTGGGCCTGCTGCGCCAGCGCGCCGAGGCGCTGCTCATGGAACTGCGCTGCGCCGATGACGGCGGCCCGGCGTTTGGCGAAGCCGCGCGCCAGTGGTCCAACTGCCCCAGCGGCGCCGGGGGCGGCGATCTCGGCTGGCTCACGCCCGAAGACTGCGCGCCGGAATTCGGCCGCGAGATTTTCGACTCGCAGGAGGTGGGCGTGCTCTCGCGCCTCGTGCACAGCCGCTTCGGCCTGCACATCGTTCAGGTCTGCGGGCGTGATGCGGCGCAGCCGGCACCGTTCGACGACGTGCGTGCCAGCATCGCGCTGGTGCTGCGCCAGCAATCGTGGGTCAACGCGCTGCGCCAGTACCTGCAGCTTCTGGCGGCCGAAGCCGAGATCGAAGGCGTGCAGCTGGAAGCTGCCACATCGCCGCTGGTGCAGTAGAGCCCCCCCTGTAGGAGCGGCTTGTATCTTTCAGGTTGTTCGTTAACTCCCCGAGGGGCACCTCGGGGAGGAGCGGGGGAGCATGCCGTGGAGCGGCTTGGGTCAATAGCCCGTGCTGAAGATGTTCGCAGCCCCCTGCTCACCCT
>Ga0209935_1000751_pt1 | contig 67457 bp, 63 predicted proteins | sample ThiBio_1000_plan_2_FD_183958 | JGI IMG/M metagenome (GOLD analysis project Ga0209935, IMG submission 183958) | Wastewater bioreactor microbial communities from Cape Town, South Africa - Thiocy_cont_1000_plan (SPAdes) | ecosystem: Engineered > Bioreactor > Thiocyanate-remediating >... | reverse complement strand
CAAAGCCCGCTCCCAAGAGTCCTTGCTCAGCGCCATTGCCCAAGCCCTGGCCTCAGTCTCTCCGACCGATGCTCAAGGCTTCTTCCATCATGCCGGTTACGTGTGCACGATATGATAAAACGCTCTAAAATCCCCTATCTCCTCACTCTACCTCCCCACGAACAACCTCGTGACTCTCTACATTGAGAGGAACTTCCGGATTCAGTTGAGTCCCTGGCAGGGCTTTCCCGACATTTTCCAAAGGCAGCCGAGCACGCAAAGGAGGTCGCCCTCATTGCAGGCGCGTTCACAGTTCTGGCTCATAGCCTTCTTTTCCGGGCAGGAATTTTTCACGGCGCGGAAGGGGTTGCAGCGGGAGATCTGGTGATACTTGCCGTCTCGCACGGCCTCCAGCTTCCAGTCGGAACCCTTTGGCCCCGGGGATTTCCAGTCGGCGCAGGGCAGCGTCCAGAATGCGGCGGCGTCCAACTCCTGGAGGAGGGTGGCGAACTGGACTTTGCTAAGTTTGATCACCCGGGTCGAGATGAGATAGGTGCGCTGTGAGCCGGGGCCTTTGGTTTCGCTTTTTATCTCCTTTACCGTCAGCGAGGGTGAGTCGCTGTTGGCGGAGACTTCGATCAGCACGGGCGACACGTCGGGGCGAGCGACCGTCAGCCGGTAGGCGTGGGCCTGCTTGTCGGCGGCTGCGAGCACTTTCAGGTCCTTGCTCCCGAACGGGTTTCCTGCTTCCGCTGCCATCGAGCGTCCGCCGAGGCTCAGGGTCAGGATTGCGGAAAGAACGAGAACGCGCCGGAGCACGGAGGGGGTCGACGAAGCCATGGCGGGAGACTCGCAGAAGCGGGTTTGGCTGCCAAGTGCTCAATGGCTTCGCGCTTCTGGCAGGACGGAAACGGAACGAAGGTTTCCCTGGAAATGGTCTGTATTTCCCATGGCGTGCCGGGTTGCCCTGTGCTATCGCACGGTCATGGGAAAAGTGCTTCGCTGCATGGCGCTGGCGGTCGGAATGACGGTGGCTACGGTATCCGCATGGGCGCAGGCAGACAGCTACACGGTTCCCATTTACGTTACCGGGACTCAGACTCCTTCGAACTACCAGATTTACGTGAGTCAGAGTGCGGATGGCAGCAACGCCGTCCCGTACCTCTTCGATACGGGCTCGCCGAACATGTTCACCGTGCAGGGGACCAATACGGCCATCGCGCCCACCAATACGTTTGCCTTTGGGGATGGCGACCCGGTCTACGGCTATTACGTCGAGGGTCGCAGCTTGAGCCTCACGACGAAGACATCCGTCCCGGTCACGCCCGTCGTTTCCAACTTCAACACCGCCATGGTTGTCCAGATCAACGGAAACACGGTCGCGAGCAATACGCCGCTCGCCGATGGCACCTATGGGGATTTCGGAGCCGGATTTTACGGCACCAGCACGCTGAGCACACTGCTCACCGCCATTCCTCTGGGGAGCAATTCCCGCCTGGGTTACGTGGTGAATGTCGCCGGAATTTCCTCTGGCGAGGGCTCGCTCACCATCGGCCTCACGCAGCAGACCATCGATACCCTGACGAATGCGCCGGGAGCGATCCAGCTCCACATGAACCACTCGTCCGACCAGATTCAGGGACCGGAGGGCCGCCTGATCACGGGGTATCTCAAGGGTGTTGCCGTGACTACGGTCACAGTCGATACGGCCAACGGTCCGGCCTCGGCGGATCTGGCGACAGTCTTCGATACCGGGGGCGGGCCCAATGGCGTAATCTACTACGGGAACTCCAGCACGCCTCCCGGCGTTTTTGATGGCTACCTGCCCAACGGATCTTTCTCCCTCACCTCGACGAGTGGGGACTCCATCGAGTCGTGGACCGGCAGCAGTCCCTGGGGCGGCTCCGTGGCGGTGATCGGAAATCAGGCCCCGAGCGAGAATCGCGTGAATACCGGCGGTTATCTTTTCGAAAACTACATCGTCATGTACGACCTGGAGTCGGCCGTTCTCACTCTTGTTCCCGTGCCGGAGCCGTCGACCTGGGCCCTTCTCGCCTGCGCGCTGGCGGTCGTACTTCCCGTCGCCTCGCGTAGAAAGCGGAGCTGAGGGCTCCTAGAGCGGGATTTTCTTCCCGGGTTCCGGGATGAGGACCTCTGTCTCGGGCAGTTCCTTGTAAATTTTCAGCTCAAACCACTCGATGGCGGAGCGGTCGCCATGGACGAGGATGATCTTTTTCGGGCGCAGGCCGACGGCGTAGTTCAGCAGTGTTTCGCGGGAGGCGTGGGCGCTGAAGTTGAACTCCTGGATGTTGCACTGGAGCTTGATTGGCGGCTGCTTCGAGTCGAGGACGACCTCGTCGCCGGGATTGGCGGACCGAATGCGCCCGGCGGGAGACTCGGGGTCGGAGTAGCCGACGAAAAACAGGCTCTGGTTGGGGTCGCCGAGGATGCGTCGACAGAAAAGGTTGGAGAGGGTGTTCTCCGTCATCATGCCACTGGAGAGGGCAAAGATGCACTTCTTGCGCGGAGCGATGGTGAAGACCTCGTTGCCCGAGAGAACGTAGGGAGCCATCTCCTGGAGGAGCTGAAGTTCCGGGTGGGCTCGCTGGGGGTCGTGGGAAAGGGCGTCGTAGATGTTGGTGAGCTTGGTGCTCAGGCCGCCGATGTAGATCGGCACAGGGGCGAGAAGGCCGCGCAGGCGCATTCGCCACAGCATGGCGAGGAGCTCCTGGGTCTTGCCGAGGGCAAAGACGGGGATCGTTACGCTGCCGCCGCGATCGAAGGCCTCGCGGATCGACCGGGCGAGGCGCTCCTCCTCCTTGGCCCGGGTGAAGCCGATCGGCGTGGGAGAGTCGCCGCGTGTCGTCTCCATGATGAGCGTGTCGACCCCGCTTTCCGGGAAGTCGGCGCCCTGGATCAGGGTCTGGTTGTCGAAATTGACATCGCCCGTGTAAAAAACCTTCTTCCCGTCGCACCGGATGAGGACGCCCGCCGCGCCGAGGATGTGGCCGGAGTTGTAAAACTCGATGGTGGGGTTGTCCTTGTCCGTGGCACGCTCGCCGGTGAGGGTGTAGCGCTGGTTGGGTTTGCAGGGAACCCACTGCTGCCGGGAAAATTCCACCCCCCGGTGGGTGAAGAGCGGATACTCCGTCAGGTTGTGCTCCTCGCGCTGGCGGAGCATGACGTTGACCGAATTGTGCAGCATCACGTCGGCGATTTTCGCCGTGGATTCCGTCATCAGGACGCGGGCCTGCGGCTCGCGGCGGGTGAGAAAGGGCAGGGAGCCGAGATGGTCCTGGTGGGCGTGCGATACAATGATCGTCTGCACGGTCCCTGCCGGCACCTGGGAATAATCCGGGGTGGCGGCGAGGCCTTCGTCCTTGGGGTGCAGTCCGGCGTCGATAATCACCGACTGGCCCTTGATCTTTAAAAGGTAGGAGTTTGCACCGATTTCGACGCGTCGCGTGAGGTTGATCAACTCCATGAATAACGGTATGCCGGGAAACGCCCGGCTGGGAAAGAAATTCTCGCCTGTCGCAACTTTCGATTTCGTGCTTTGTTCAATCTGCTGACATGCCCGCGACGAACCCTGGCGATGCTTGGACTCCCCTGCTGGCCGCTCACCTCGTGAGCCGCGCGGGCTTTGGCGGATCGCCCGACGATATTGCCTCGTTGCATTCCCTGGGCCGCAAGGCGGCGGTCGAGCATCTCCTCGCCGGAGACGAGGACGCCGACATGTTTCCGCCTCCGGAGCTGACACCGGTTGCCGATGCCTATTGGGCGTTTCGCCAGGCCAACATGATGGCCGAGGGGGAGGAAAAACGGGAGGCGCTCGGCGACTTGCGCCGCGCTCAGCTCGATCAACTCCGCGCTGTCCGGGCGTGGTGGCTCCAGCGAATGCGCTACACCCGGTATCCGCTGCGGGAGAAAATGACTCTCTTCTGGCACGGACACTTCGCCACAAGTTTTGATAAGATTAACAGCGCCAGCATGATGTATCAGCAGAATGAGACGCTGAGGAATCATGCGCTGGGAAATTTCAAGTCGCTGACCAAGGACATCTCGCGCGATCCCGCGATGATGAAGTACCTGGATCTGAACCGCAGCGAGGCCCGGCGGCCCAACGAGAACTTCGCCCGCGAGCTCATGGAGCTTTTCACCCTGGGCGAGGGAGTCCGGTACACCGAGGTCGACGTCCGCGAGGCGGCCCGGGCGTTGACCGGGTACAAGATGACCCCGGCTTCCGGAATGTTCCGGTATCAATCCAAGGCGGCTGACCTCACCGAGAAAACATTCCTCGGGCAGACTGGGACGTGGAATGGCGACGACGTGATCGACATCATTTGCAAGCAGCCCGAGTGCGCGGCCTTTATTTCCCGCAAGATCTGGGTGTATCTCGCTGGCACGGAACCGGGCCCCGACCTTCACGCCCGGCTGACCCGGAAGCTCCAGGACGCGAACTACGAGATCAAGCCGCTGCTGCGGGAGATCCTGCTCAGCCCGGAGTTCTATTCTCCGGAGGTCGTGCGCCACCAGGTCAAAGGGCCGATCCAGTGGCTGGTGCAGATTTCCCAGTCGCTGGAGGCGCCGCTGCCGCCGCCGGATTCCTGCGAGTTCATTTTGCGCTCGATGGGCCAGGTGCTCTTCGCTCCGCCGAATGTGAAGGGCTGGGCGGGAGGACGCTCGTGGATCAACGGCTCCACCTACCTTCTGCGCTGCAATCTCGCCGGCACCATCGTCGGGGCGGATGACAAACCGCTCCAGAAATCGCGCGATGCCATTCCGGTGGAGTGGGATCGCATCGCTCCGGCGGAGATGAGGAAAAATCCCGGCGCGTTGTGCGATTCGCTCGCCTTTCGCTTTCTCAGTGTCCCGCTGGAGCCGGGAGATCGCCAGAAGGTGATCGCCTTTCTCGCCAAGCGGGGACCCGACATCAGCGATGCCACGGTCCGCGACTGTGCGCATCTCATCATGAGCACACCGGAGTTCCAACTCACATGAGCGAAGAACAAACGCTACGCACGCGCAGGCAATTCCTCCGTACCGGGGTCCTCGGCGGGGCCATGGCCTGGACGCTGCCCGCCTTCATCGAAAAAACCTTCTTTGCCCTCGATGCGGCGGCGGCGGAGTCCGCCGTACAGGTCGCGACTGGCAAGGACAGCCCGATCCTCGTCATCCTCCAGATGGCGGGCGGCAATGACGGCCTCAACATGGTCGTGCCTTACGCGGACGATGCGTATTACCGCGCCCGGCCCAGGATCGGCATCGCCGCAGGCAATGTCCTGAAGGTCGACGATCATGTCGGCCTGCACCCGAAGCTCAAGACGCTGCGCGGATTCTACGACGAGGGGCGCCTCGGCGTGATTCAGGGCGTGGGATATCCCAATCCCAACCGGTCCCATTTCCGCTCGACGGACATCTGGCAGACGGCGACGGACTCCAACAAGTTTGCCAACAAGGGATGGCTCGCGAATTACTTTGACGCCTGCTGCAAGGGAGAGGACCCCGTCGTCGGCGTTTCCATCGGGGCGGAGACGCCGCTCTCGTTCTCCGGCAGCTCCGGAGCAGGCATTACTCTCACGCGCCCCGACCAGTTTCGTTTCATCTCCAATGATCCCGCGGCCGGCGAGGCCTTCGCCGACATGACCAGCAACTCCGACAATACGGGGGGCTCGGTGCAATCGCTCTCCGGCGATGTGGCTCAGGGAGATGGCAATACGCTGGATTTCGTCCGCCGCACGGCGCTGGATGCGCGGATCAGCTCCGACCGCATCCTGGAAATCACCCGGAAATCCAAGGCGCCCGTCACCTATCCCGGCAGCCGGCTGGCGACAGACCTCAATCTCGTGGCCCGCCTGATCGCGGGAGGGCTGCCGACCCGGGTTTATTACGTCTCGCAGGGCGGGTACGACACCCATAGCGGGCAGTCCGGCACGCACGAGCGGCTTCTGGGCGAGCTCGATTCCGCCCTTGGCGCCTTTGTTGCGGATCTCCGGGCGCAGGGAAATCTCGATCGCGTGACGATCATGACCTTTAGCGAATTTGGCCGCCGCGTGGCGGAGAACGCCAGCGGAGGAACCGACCATGGTGCGGCTGCGCCGATGTTTGTCCTGGGCGGAAAGGTCAAAGCCGGCTTGCACGGCACACAGCCAAGCCTGACCGAACTGGGCGATGGCGACCTGATCTACACGGTGGATTTCCGCCGCGTCTACGCGACCATGCTCGACAAATGGCTCCAGGCGCCCAGCGAAGCCGTGCTGGGGCGGAAGTTCCCGTCGCTCGGTTTTGTGTAGCGGCTAGCGTTGCCAGCCGGGCTTGTTGTCGAAGACCCAGCGGTAGTAGTCCGTACGCCGGAGCTTCGAGGCTGCGGCTTCGTCGATCACGATCTTGGCGGTCTGGTGAAATTGCAGCACCGAGGCGGGAACATCGGCCGTTACCGGCCCCTCGACCGCAGCGGCGATGGCGTCGGCCTTGCCCGTGCCAAAGGCGAGGAGAAAGATCTCGCGGGCTTCCATGATCGTGCCGACCCCCATGGTGAGGACATGGTGGGGGACTTCCTCCAGGCTGGAGAAAAAGCGGGCGTTATCCTCGCGGGTGCGGGGGGTGAGCGTTTTCAGGCGGGTGCGGGAGGAAAGCGACGACGACGGCTCGTTGAAGCCGATATGGCCGTCTCCCCCGATGCCCAGGATTTGCAGGTCGATGCCGTTGTAGGCTCTGATCTTGGCTTCGTAATCCGCGCAGGCGGCTGGCACGTCGGAAGTCAGCCCGCTGGGGATGAAGGTGCGGCCCGGGTTGAAATTCACATGCTGGAAGAGATTTTCCTGCATGAAGTGGCGGTACGAGGCCGGATGCTCCGGCGTGAGTCCCAGGTACTCATCCAGATTGAAGGCTGCCGCATGGGAAAAGTCGGCTTTGCCTTGCTGGTGGAGATGGATCAGCTCGCGGTAGACGCCCACCGGCGTGCTGCCGGTGGCGAGGCCGAGCACGGCGGCGGGCTTGGCGGCGAGGAGTGAGGCGATGCGCCCAGCCACATAGCGGCAGGCGGCTTCCGGAGACGGCTGGATGATGATTTCCACGGTTTACAGAGAGAGAGCGTTGCCAAGCTTGGTCCGGATGTCCTCGCGCAGGCGGTCGACGAAGCCGAGGGTGAACTCCACGGGGTCGAGGGAGTCGTCGGTGATGAGCGGCGTGAGATCGAGGGCGAGGGAGGCGCGGGAGACCGCGTCGGCGGCGTGGGAGTTGCCGAAGGTGGCATTGGCGCAAAGCCGCCCCACGGTCGCGAGATCGTAGCGTTTTCCTCCCGCGATCTGGGAGTCAAAGATCCCGGCGAGCGCGGAGAAGAGGTGTTCCCGCTGGCTGACGTCGAGGATGGTTTTCTCGGAGTCGATCACCCAGTCGAGGCTGCGCCACCCCTCGTAGCCGAGGAGTTTCCCGGGGCGTTGTTCCTCCGGCAGGCTGCGGATCGCCTTCAATGTCGCGCTGAAAACGGCGAGGTGCGTCTCGTGCTTGTCGGCGGGATTGTGCGTATAGACCACTCCGGGGCGCAGCTCGGAGATCAGCGCCGCGAGGTCGCGGGCGAGCCGGGCGTTGTCGGCGGACTTGAGCTGCTGCGAGCTGTAGTCGAGCTGGGCGAGGAGAGCGTATTCGCCGGTGACGGCTGCCGCACGCTGCTCGCGCTGGCGGACGGCGCGCATTTCCTGGTCCGACACGTGGCCGTAGGGGCCGGTGCGGGAGCTGCCCGCGCCATCCGTGCAGATGACTCCCGCGAAGGCTTTGCCCGGCACGTGGTAGCAGCTCAGGATGCCATGAAAGGCGTTGAACTCCAGGTCGTCCTGATGCGCTCCGATCCCGAGATGCGTGACTCCCTGCCGGAGGACGGAGTCCAGGGAGCGTCCGTCCGGGATGAAGATGTCGGCGTGCGGTTGGGAGAGGGTCAGGGCCATGCGAGGAGGGCGGCGAATCGTTGGCCGGAGTCTGTCAGGCGTGGAGTAGCCCCCGGGACTCCGGTAACGAGTCCTTTGGTGGTGTAGGTGTAGGGATCGCCGGTGTCCTTGACCCACAGGGCGACGGGGCCTTGGAGCGGCTGATTGAGCGCCTCGATGCGGATCGGGACGCCATGTCGTGTAAAGGTGATGGCCCAGGCCTGCGGATTGGCCGGCTGCCCGGCGGCGAGCCACGGGTAGTTTTTGATCAGGTCAAAGGTGGGCTTGCTCGGGATGCCGATCTTGAAGGCTGGCTCCTGGCTGGCGATGAAAGCGCGGATATCCAGGTTTTCGTTCTGCCGCGAGGCGAGCAGCACCTTGGCCGGGTCCATGCCCACGAGGTTCAGGCCATTGTACAGGCCGTGCTTGTTCGGGCTGCCGGGAAAGTGGGTGGCGTGCCAGCTTTCAAAATTCCGGCTCAGCAGCATGCACACCTCGAAGTGGACATGCGCCCTCGGGCGATCAATGCCGACGCCGGTAAAGCCCATCTGGCCAATGGATTGCCCCTGGGTGACAGACTGCCCGGGCTCCACGGAGATCGTGGAGAGATGCGCGTACAATGTGTAAAATGACGAGCCGCCCCAGCGGTGCTCGATCACCACATAGCGCCCGTAATTGGATGCTCCGGCCTCCCGGCTCACATGGACGACGGTCCCGGCGGCGGCCGCCTTGACCGGGTCCTGCGGATTGCCCGCCGCATCGCGCGAGAGAGGTTTGATGTCGATGCCCTCATGGATTTGGGCGTAAAGCACCTTTCCGCCCACGCGGACGGGGCCGCGCACATAGCCAAACTGGCCGCCCTGCCAGGGCTGGCTTTTCTGGCCCTCGAAGTCGCGGTTCACATACATGAAGAAATCCTGCGGCCTGCCATCGAGGATGGCGTGATTGGCCGTGGGGAAATCCACGAGCGGGACCGCCCCGAGCGAAAAAGCGCTCGCGAGCAGCAGAAGACCGGCGACTCCCCGCGTCATTGACTGATGACCTTCTGGTTCTTCTTCTTGGCCTCGTCCTTCGCTTCCGCGGCTTTCTGGCGCTCGGATTCCTTCAGGATGATCAGCGCATTCTTCTTCTGGGTGGCGAAATCTTTTTCCTTCCCGATGGTGGGAAATTTCGACTGCAGCTGGGCGATTTCCAGCGGGGTGAACCCGGCGGGCACCATGAGCAGGCCATCCTTGATCTTCTTGTCCACCTGCATGGCGGGTCCCACGCGGCCATTGATCAGCACGACGTCGAGGGTATCCCGCGAGGCGGTGGTGTGCTGCTCCAGCTTGTTGGTTCCATCCGCATCGAGGCGGAAATAGGCGCCGATCGAGCCCGAGCCATCCTGCGCCGGGAAGGGGTAGAAGGACACGATGTCCTTTTCGGAAACGATGGGAACTTTTTCGATGTAGATTTTCTTTTCCGGGTTGAAGAGCTGGATTTCCGCCACGAAGGAGTCCCCGGACTGCTGTTTACCCTCCGCATGGAGGCGTACGGTCACGAGGTATTTGTCGGCGGCGACGACAGAACTCAGGGAGATGAGGAGGAGGCACAGGATGCGGCCCATCCCGGGATCATAATTCTGAACTCGGGATTTGCAACACGCGCGGCCCTACAGTAGCAAGGAACCATCGATGAAACGCCGTTACCTAGCCCTGATCGCCCTCCTGCCCCTGGCCGCCCAGGCTCAGGACCTTACTCCCGCCGCGGATAAGGTTGCCGTCGAGCAGGCGGCGGAAGCCTTTGCCGTCCGCCCCCTCGACGAGAGCAGCCCGTTCTTTGTCCAGCGCGAAAGCGCCAAGTTCAAGCTCAGTCAGGCGGGTCAGCAGCGCGATGCGGATGCCAATGTCGCCGTCTACCCCAAGGTGAAAAACAGCGAAAACTCGGCGTCGGCGATGGTCGGACGGTTTTTCACCGACATGTTTTCTTCGATTCACATCGGCCGCATGCGGCAGGACCCGACGACGGAGTCCCTGACCATCGAGCCGAAAAGTTTCTCGGTCGGCGATCGCCGCGAGCTCGATACCACCTACGTCGTGCGTAACAACACGAACAAGCTCATGCGGTTGGATTTCACCACCAGCCAGCGCATCGACATCATCACCCGGGATGCCTCGGGCAACGTGATCGACAAATGGTCCGATGACCGCGCCTTCAAGCCCCAGGAGGGCATTATCATCATCAACGCCAAGGAACGTATCGAGTACAAGGAAGCCGTGCCGACTCGCGATATGAAGCCCGCGCAGCCCTACACGATCCAGGCCGATGTGATCGGTTATCCCGACTATACCGTCAACAAGGTCGTGACGCCGTCGCCCTAGACGGCGATTTCCTCTTGACCTTGTTGGAAAATCGGCAATTTTGCCTCCCCTCATACCCGCGTAAATATTTGTTGCCAAAGCGACAGACGAACACTACGCCTACCTACCAACTAAACATCTGCCATGTCCGAAAAATCCATTGAAGAAAAAGTAAAAGACATCATCGTCGAGCAGCTGGGAGTGAATCCCGAGCAGGTTACCCCGAGCGCCTCGTTCATCGAAGACCTCGGTGCGGACTCCCTGGATACCGTCGAGCTCGTGATGGCTTTTGAGGAAGAGTTTGGCGTTGAAGTGCCGGACGAGGACGCTGAGAAGCTCCAGAGCGTCGGCGACGTCATCAAGTACATCGAAGAGCGCAGCCAGAAATAAGGCGCGTCTCTCGTTTGTCGACTGACCTTTTGCGTCCCGGGCGCCTCGGCGTTTCGGGACGTTTTTTTTCCGGGCGGCCCATTGCCGCCCGGCCAGCCTGAGCGCAGACCTATGGCCGGACTCGTTATTCGTCCACGCGCCCGCATCTTGCACGGCCACGACTGGGTGTACTCCAGCGAGGTGCTCAAGGTGTTTGGCAATCCCGCCGACGGGGATGTGATCTCCATCAAGGATGGCCGGGACAAGCTCTTGGGTACGGCTCTCTACAACTCGAAATCCCAGATCGTCGCGCGCCGGTATTCCCGCCGACGCCAGGATCTCGATCTCGATTTCTTTGTCCGCCGCATCTCCCAGGCGGTGGAGTGGCGTGCGAACGCGGGTTGCGACCCGACGCTCAGCCGCATCGTCTGGAGCGAGGCCGACGGCTTGCCCGGCGTGGTGGCCGACCGCTACGGCGACGTGATCGTCCTGCAAACCCTCACGCTTGGCATGGACCAGCGCAAGGACCTGATCGTGCAGGCGCTGGCTCAATTGCCCGGCGTGACGACCATCATCGAGCGCAATGACGCTCCCATCCGCTCTGCGGAGGGGATGGAGCTGGTCACCGGACTTCTTTTGGGCAACGACCCCGGCGAGCGCGAAGTCACCCTCCGTGGCGTACGCTTCGGGGTGAATTTCCTCCACGGCCAGAAAACCGGCCTTTATCTCGACCAGGCCGATAACTACGCCGCCGTAGCCCGGCTGGCCCAGGGGAAGCGCGTGCTGGATTGCTTTTCCAACCAGGGCGGCTTTGCCCTGGCCTGCGCATTGAATGGAGCGAGCGCCGTGACGGCTGTGGAAAGTGGAGCGGAAAGCGCCCGCCGCCTGCGGGAAAACGCCGAGCGCAACGGCGTGACCATCCAGACACTGGAGGCCGACGTCTTTGAGATCCTCAAGGACGCGGAGCGAGCCGGTAGTCAATACGATCTCATCATCCTCGATCCGCCCTCCTTCACCAAGGCTCGGGCCAAGATCAAGGACGCCATCCGCGGCTACCACGAGCTGCACCTGCGTGCGGCGCGGTTGCTCGCACCCAATGGTATCATGGCCACCTTCTCGTGCTCGCACCATGTGTCGGCCGAGGAGTTTGAGTCCACGGTCGCCAGCGGCCTGGGCGATGCCCGGCGTTCCGCCCGCGTGCTGGCCCGCCTGGGACAGGCCACGGATCATCCTGTTGTGCTTCATTTGCCGGAGACCCACTACCTGAAGGGGCTCATCGTGCAATTGATGCCCGGCAGGTAGTCATTTCTGCTGGAATTTTCTCCGCATCGCCGTACTAGTGGTGCAAGCGTAAGCATTTATCTCATGCCATCGGATTTTACCAAGGACCCGGACCCTTACCTGGAATTGCAGGAATCACCGGAGGACCTGGGCGATGAGGTCCAGAAAACCAATACGGAGCTCGAGAAACTCAAGCGGCAGCTCGAAGACATCGAGAAGCAAAAGCACCGGCTCGAAGAGCTGAAGCGCCGCCAGGATGAGCTGGAAAACGGTCGCATCGACATGGCCGACAAGCTCACGCGCTCGCTCGTCACCGTGCAGCGTGAAATCGAGGAGTCCCAGAAGCGGCTCGAGCAGTTGAACCAGATTTTCAATTCCTTCACCCAGCACCTCCGCTACATCGAGGGTATCAATGCCAAGTCCTGGGGCACCAATGAGCTGCCCAAGGAACTGAGCAAGGCGCTCAGCGCCGTCGAGGATGCCCGGGCGGATTACGCCAAGGCTCTCCCCAAGATCGCACCTGACGTGCCGGTGGAGTCCGCTCCGGCAGCCTCCGGCTATGAAGCCGAGTACGGCTATGCCGAGGAGCGGGGGTTCGTTTACTGGCTCAAGAGCGGCGTAGCCTTCACTCTGCCTCTCTGGGTATTGGGTATCGTGGGGCTTCTCGTCTGGATCTGGTCGATTTCTGCGGGAACCCATTAAAATGGCGAAGCCCAACGGATCAAAACGCACCCGGCTTTCCGCCGAGGAACAGCTGCTCGAGCGACAGCGCAACGAAATCGTGCGCCGTCAGGAGGAGCTGGAGCGTCGTCTCAAGCAGCTGCCTGTGGTCCTCGAGGCCCAGGAGCAGCAGAAGCGCGAGATGACCGAGCGTCGGGCCAAGGAGGCTGCTCCGGCCATCTCTCCCTACATGGGAAGCAGCATGCGCCGACGCAATCGCACGAAGGGGCGCAGCCTGCGCACCCCCTCCCGCGAGCGGTTTCTTATCCGGTCCAAGACGATCGCCCTGCTGGTCATCCTCGCCATTATTGTCTGGCTTCTTTTGCTCCAGATTCCTTCCGTCCAGAGGGGCGGGTAAGGAAAGCATTGCAGCCTTGGAACGCACTGCGTAATTCTTTCGGGAATGTCATCTGACCGCGGGAAAGAGACCGCCACACGCACAGAGTATCTTAAGGCGTATCGCGTCATGCTGACGGCGCGAGTCCTTGAGGAGAAGCTGTCCAGCCTGTATCGCGCCGGCCATATCAAGGGCGGCGTCTTCCTCGGCCGCGGCCAGGAGGCTCTCAGTGTCTCCGTGGGCATCAATTTACGCAAAGGCGACATCTACGCCCCGCTGATTCGGGATCAGGCGGGGCGCATGGCGTTTGGCGATACGGCTCTCGACACTCTGCGCACCTATCTCGGCTCCCAACTTGGCTCGATGCGAGGCCGGGATGGCAATATCCACCGGGGACGCCCCCGGGAGGGATATTACGCGATGATCAGTCATCTGGGAGCAATGATCCCGGTCGTCACGGGCGCTCTGATGGCCCGGCGTTTCCGGGGAGAGTCCGGTGTTGTCGGCGCCACCTGCATCGGCGATGGCGGCACCTCCACAGGGGCATTTCACGAAGGGCTCAATGCCGCAGCCGTGGAGAAGCTTCCCCTCGTCATGGTCGTGGCGAATAACCAGTACGCGTACTCGACTCCCAATGACAGGCAGTACGCCTGCGCCGACCTGCTCGACAAGGCCATAGGCTACGGTGTCGCTGGTCACGAGGTGGATGGGACGGATCTGGGCGCCTGCCTGGAGGTGCTGGGCAAAGCTGTCGCAGCTGCCCGCTCGGGCGGCGGACCACAGCTCGTGGTGGGACGTCTCCTGCGCCTGGTCGGTCATGGCGAACATGATGACGCAAGTTATGTCGATCCCGCCCTGAAGGCGGCGCACGTCGGTCGCGATTGTCTCAAGGTGGCTGAGGAATTCATCGTGGCAAGCGGCTGGGCGACTCCGGAAGAGATCGGGAGCTGGAGGGTCGAAGCCAAGTCCGAAATCGATGTCACTGCGGCCAAGGTGCTGCGTGAGCCCGCTCCCGACCCGAACGAAGAAGAGTGGACTGCGGTATCCGACACCCGCCTCCAGGACAATTTTGCCGCATGATCACGTATCTCGACGCCATCCGCAGTGCCATGGATGAGGCCTTGGGCCGCGATCCTCGCGTATTTCTTTACGGCCAGGATATCGGAGCCTTTGGCGGCGCTTTCAAGGCGACCAAGGGGCTCGCGACGAAATATCCGGGCCGGGTGATGGATGCCCCGCTCAGCGAGGACGCCATTGTGGGCATCGCCATCGGCGCGGCCATCGAGGGGATGCGCCCGATTGTCGAGATGCAGTTTGCCGATTTCTCGACCTGCGGCTTCAACCAGATCGTCAATCACGCGGCGACGCTTTTCTATCGCACCGAGGTGCCGTGCCCGATCGTCGTGCGCCTTCCCTCGGGCGGCGGCCCGGGCGGCGGTCCTTTCCATAGCCAGAGCATGGAAGGGCTCTACGCCCAGTATCCCGGTCTGGTGGTGATGACTCCCGGCACGGTCGAGGACGCCTACAGCATGCTGCTCGATGCGGTGACGCTGGATGACCCGGTGATTTTCTGCGAGCACAAGTTTCTCTATAACCACCTGCGAGCCGAGGAACTGCCCAAGGAGACCACTCCCATCGGCAAGGCCCGCATCGTTCGCCATGGGCGCGATGTCACCGTCGCGACCTACAGCGCGATGGTGCACGAGTCGCTCGCCGCCGCCGACGAGCTTCGCGAGGATGGCTATCAGGTCGAGGTGGTGGACCTCCGCACGGTCAAGCCCCTCGACACCGACACCGTGCTGGCTTCCGTTGCACGCACGGGTCGCCTTCTCTGCGTGAGCGAGTCTTTTCCCTGGGGAGGCGTATCCGCCGAGGTCATCGCCCGGGTCACGAGCGAGGGCTTCGGCCTTCTCGACGCTCCGCCGCAGCGCCTGAGCGCAAAGGATACTCCTGTCCCGTATCACCCGAATCTTTGGTCGTCGCACCGGCCGACGGCGAACGCGATCGCGTCCGCGTTACGACGCCTGCTGGAAATGTAAATTTATGGCTCGCGTTCCCTTGCTCATGCCCCAATTGGGCGAATCCATCGCCGAGGCAACCATCCTGCGCATCCTTTTCAAGGAGGGTGATGCTGTGGAAGCCGATCAAGACGTCATCGAGGTCGAGACCAACAAGGCCGTGATGGGGGTCACCTCGTCCTACATGGGTGTTCTTTCGGAGATTTCCGCCGAGGAAGGCCAGAGTTACCCCGTCGGCGCTGTCCTCGGCTACATCGAGGTGAGCGACGAAGAGGCCCGCAGGCTGGGATTCGACGATGCTCCCGCCGAGGAAGAAAAGGTCACCCGCAAGAAGGAGGCCAAACGTCCCGCTACGCCTCCGGCGCCCCAGCAGGTCGAGCCGACCGTGCAGGGGCTCCCGGTTCCCGCCCATGCAGGCGGAGCCAGCTATCTGTCCCCTCGCATGAAGGCGCGCATGACCGAACTCGGCCTCCATGCCGCCGACCTCGCCGGCATCGCCGGGCGCGGAGCGGGCGGGCGCGTGACCATCGAGGATCTCGAGCGCTTCCTGGAAGACCTGGAGCGCAACCGCATCACCCCGGCCTCCTCCATGCGCGTGGCGGTCGCCGACGCCATGCGCCGCAGCGCCACCCGGCCTCTGGCCACCGTGGTGCTCCCGGTGAGGCTCGACACGATGCTGGAGCACCGCCGCACCCAGACTCCGCGCAAGGCGGGCCCCGCCCTTTATGCCATGCGCGCCCTGGCTGTTGCCCTTTCGGAAAACAGCGCCCCGGCGGGCCGCCTGATCGGCGACCGCATCGTGCATCCCCGCTCGATCGACATCGGCTTTGCGGTGGAAGCCGAGGACGGCGTGCTCGTGCCGGTCATCCGCAATGCCGACCAGTTTCGCCTCGTTGACTTGATCGACCGGTACAATCGTCTTGTCGATCTGGCTCGCCAGCGCCGTCTCCCGGCCGGCGAGACCGGAGGCTCCATCGCCACCGTGACGAACTACGGCGTCTTCGGTCTCACCATCGCCACGCCCATTCCGCTGCCCGAGCAGACCTTGCTCCTGGGCATGGGAGCAGGGCAGACCGTACCCCACTGGGATGCGGAAAAGGGCGCGTTCGTACCGGTCACGGAGGCTGCTTTCACCCTGAGCTTCGACCATCGCGTGCTCGATGGCGGCGCAGCCGGGCGTTTGCTCCGCCGCGTTGCCGAGCTTCTCAATCAGCCGGAGGAGCTGTGATCGCGGGCGGCGCAAGCCGCCGCCTCAGTTAAAATAGCATGGCCGGGCCGCGTTTTTGTGAAACGCATGAGCCCGGTGGATTTCCTCGGCCGAGACGCGGTCGCGATCCAGCGGAGGCAGACAGTTCATCGGGAAAAACTCGACCTCCGAGCTTTCAATGCTCGTGCGCGCCTCGCCTCCCAGGATCTGGCAGAAGAAGAAAATCTTGTAGATCGTGTGCGTGTGCACGGGGAATCCCGCCAGTTCGCGATCGATCACCGACGTGATCGCCACGGCTTTTACCTGAAAGCCGCTTTCCTCCAGGAATTCCTTTTCCACGTTTTGCGCGGCGGAGAGATTCACATCGGCCCAGCCTCCCGGCGGCGTCCAGAGCCCGGAGCTGGACTCCTTCACCAGCAGCACGGAGTCTCCCCGGAAGGCCACGCCTCGCACATCGACCTTGGGCGTCGGATACCCGGACTCCGCAGGCCAGCGGAACCCGCTCCGGCCGATTTCGACCGTCATGATTTCCCCGGCGACCTCGCGGAGCCGCGCGAAGCGCTCGCGGTCGAAGGGGTCCTTGGAGAAGGCCAGGCCCGCCTGGGATATGGCGGCGAGTTCACGGGAAATCTCCAGCAGGGAACGAGAAGAAGGCATTGGCAGGAGGCGGGATATTGCCGTGCCGGGTGCGCCATTGCACGATAATTAGTATCCCCGGCGATGCAATTAGGAGGCCGCGCGGCCTCTCTGCGCCATGGCTGTCGCGTTATTAGCTAATGAAACCGGGTGCATGACTCGCGGAATTTTCTCCCGGATCGCCGATCCGCAGGCCCTCCCGCACGCCGTTGACTGATCCCGCGCCGGATTCAGGAGTCGCCCTTGGGCCTGCCGCGCGGGTGGCGGGCTTTCCCCGGCTTTTCCTTGAAGACGAGCGAAGCCGCGATGGAGACAAAGAGCAGGGCGGCGACCACGATGAGCGACTGTTCCGTCTTCAAGGCGAACGACGTTCCCGAGAGCAGCATCTTGGTGCCGATGAAGACGAGGATGGCGGAGAGCCCGTAGTGGAGGAAACGGAAGAGCTTCAGGATGCCGGCCAGGGCAAAATAGAGGGCGCGCAGGCCGAGGATGGCAAAGACGTTGGAGGTAAAGACGATGAACGGGTCGCGCGTGACGGCGAGCACGGCCGGGATGGAATCGACGGCGAAGATCAAATCCGTCGTCTCGATGGCCACGAGCACCACGCAAAGGGGGGTGGCCAGCAGCCGCCCGCCGACCCGGGTGAAAAAATGGCTGCCACGGTAGGTGTGATCGATGGGCACGAGCCGTTGAAAGAGCTTCACCACCGGATTTTGAGAGGGATCCTGATCGTCCTTGTCATCCCCGATCATCTTGATGCCGCCGTAGATGAGGATGGCGGCGAAGATATAGATGACCCAGTGGAATCGCTCCAGGAGGGCGATGCCCGCAAAAATCATGGCTGCGCGCATGCACAGCGCGCCGAGAATGCCCCAGAACAGGATGCGATGCTGGTAGGCAGGCTTTACCCGGAAGTATCGGAATACCAGGGCAAAGACGAAGACGTTATCGACGCTGAGCGCCACCTCGACGAGGTAGGCGGTGAGAAATTCGATCGAGGCCTGGCCCCGATGGGCGGCCGAGCCATAATTCCCGATCCATCCCAGGTAGAGGCCCAGGCAGAAGATGAGGGCAAGAGCGACGCGGAGAGCGGTGGACTGGAGTGCCTCGGAGAGTTTGAGCTCGTGGATTTTGCGTTGGAAAAGCCCGAGATCGGCAGCCATCAACACGGCTACCACAGCCAGAAACAATACCCACCAGTACCAGTCGACCGACATTGCGTGTTTCCCGGGAACCGGCCACCCGGTCACCGTGAGGGGTGGTGCATCGCGTAGGACTCGAACCTACAACCAAGAGATTAAGAGTCTCCTGCTCTACCATTGAGCTAGCGATGCATTGCTGATGGAAGGTGATAATCACCCCCGGCTCTTCGGCAAGGAGGGTGAGTATTGCAAAAAATTCCGCGAGATCAACCGGAAATTCGCGTAGATGCGACTGCCCGCTGTACGACCTTCTCGAGTTCCTCAAGGTGGATCGGCTTGGCGAGGAAGTCATCCATGCCCGCGGTGAAGCAGGCATTTCTGTCGGAATCGGCGGAATTGGCCGTCACCGCCGAGATGCGCACCGGGCGCATTCCCTGCCGGGCCTCGATCACCCGGATCTGGCGTGTGGTCTCCAGGCCATCCATCTCCGGCATCTGAATGTCCATGAGGATGAGTTCGAATTTTCCCGAGCCGAAGGCGACGAGGGCCTGTTCTCCCGAGGCTACGGCCTGGGCGATGCCGCCGAGCTTGTCGATCATGTGCAGCATGAGCTTGCGGTTGATCGGGTCGTCGTCGACGACAAGGATGGTCGCCGCGCTCGGCTCGGCGGGCATGGCGAGATTTCCCGTCGAGGCTGCGAGGGCCGGGAAATCCGGCGTGCGCAGAGGGAGCGAGAAGTGAAAATCGGATCCCTTGCCGGGAGCTGTCTGGACGCCGATCTCGCCGCCCATGGACTCCACGAGCCGCTTGCAGATGGACAATCCCAGCCCGGTGCCTCCAAACCGGCGGGTAAATGAGGGATCGACCTGGCTGAACGGCTTGAACAGGCGGTCGATCATCTCGGCTGGCACGCCCGGGCCGCTGTCCACGACGTGGAACATCACCCGGTCGCCCCCCTCGGAGGACGCCAGCGACACCTTGATGAGGATGAAGCCCTCGCGGGTGAACTTCACCGCGTTGCCCACGAGATTCACCAGCAGTTGGCGGATGCGGATATCGTCGCCCAGGATCTGGCTCGGCACATCTTCCTCGACCTTGGTTACCAGCTCGATCGAGCGGTCGGTCGAGGCCAGTGCGAAGAGCTGGCTGATCTGCCGGACGATCTCCCGGACGTCGACAGGCACTCTCTTCATGTCCAGCGCCTCGTACTCCATGTGGGAGTAGTCCAGGATGTCCTCGAGGATCTTCAGCAGGGCCTCGCCGCTCATCCGCAGCGTGGCGACGTAGTCGGACTGCTCCTTGTTGAGCGGAGTCCTCTCAAGCAGCGAGGCAAAGCCGAGCAATCCGTTCATCGGGGTCCTGATTTCATGTCCCATCAGGGCGAGGAACTGGCTCTTGGCGCGGTTGGCGATCTCCGCGGCATCCTTGGCCTGCTGCATTTCGTGGACGGTGAGCTTCTGCTGCGTGATGTCGGAGAGCGTGAGGACGACGCCATCATTGAGTTTCACCACCGTGATGCGGAACCACACCTTGCCGAGCGGACCAGTCTCGGCCGAGTGCTCCATCTCGTACCGGCTGCCGCTCATGGTGACATGAACGCAACGGCCGAAGAAGTCGGGCGAGAAGGAGAGGGGGAATTCGTTGGAGGTCCAGGGATGTTCGTGTTCGGCGAGCGCATTGCGCAGGATGCTCTCGGCCGCCGGATTGTAGAAGACGAGGCGGAAGTCCTTGATGTCCCTGCGCAGGTCGCGAATCGCCTCCCCGGCGATGATGCCATCCAGCGAGGAATCGGTGATGCTTTGCAGCAGGGCGCGGGTTTGTTCGCGGCTGCGAGCGGCGTCCCGGTGCTGTTCGCGGGCGTTTACCAGCGCGTAGGTGGTCGGTACGAGCAGGCCGATACATCCGGCAATGATCCACCAGAGCAGCGAGGTCGACTCGTGGCGTGACTGCTGGATGGCTTCCGGCCGCAGCCAGCTCAGGATCTTCCAGCTTTGCGGGTTGCGTATCGAGGACTGCCCTCCGGTCTGGCCGATCTGGATCGTGTCGTAGGAAAAATAACCCTGCGAGCTGGTCGCGAGAGAGCCCGTCAGCGGGAGACTGGTGTAGTTCCACTGCTGGTTTCCGGCTCTGGGCGGGGAACTCATGCCCTCCTCATCGCCGATCCACCGGCCGGTGGAGTCGGCCAGATAGGTGGTGCCTTGCCAGCGGGAATCCTCCGAGGAGATGCGTTTGAGGATTCGGGAGATCGGGTAGTCCAGGACGACAAAGGCGGTCGGGGCGCCGGACTGGTCGGCATAGATCGGAGAGCCCACCCGCACCACTCCGGGGTGGCTGCGATCGGCGGAGGAAGCGGGGTGGATGCCGAGGAAGACGGCTTTTTCCGGAGACGCGTTTTCGAGGAGTTCGGGCAGCCAGGGTTCGCTGGCAGGGCTCAGATCGTTTTCTTTGGAAACGTCTTCAAAGGTATAGGCATTCGCATTATTTCCCCGGGAAACCCGCTCGATGTGCAGAATGCGTTCCCCGGACGGGCGGACGATCTGGAGCTGCTCAAAGCTGCCCCGGGAGCGGAGGAAGGCCAGATGCTCGTCACGGAGGAGGTTGCGTACCTGAGCAGTTTCGTTCGCGCTGCGTTGAAACTGGTCTGCGGAGATGTAGGCGAGGAGATTGGTGCTCGATGCCAGATCGTCTAACATGGACTGCACCAGGTACTTCTGCTCGCGGACGATCTTTTCCTGTTCGGCGAGGAGGCGGCGTTCCGTATCGAGCGAGGTGCGATAATGGACCAGCCAGCCGAGGGCGAGGATGAGCCCGGCTACTGCAAATGAGGACGCCAACGCCTTGAGGGAAGAGGCGCCGCCCTCATGCTGACTCCCAACGCGCAGCATTTGAAATCATTCATAGCTGGTTACGCAACGTTGATCAACAAATTCGTTGCTGTGAATATCCTTCGCCAGAAGGAAAATACGAAAACTTCTTGACCGGCTGAAAAGCCGCCGCAATCTTTTCCCCGATTCTTATCGAGAGTGGCGGAGGGACTGGCCCGACGATGCCACGGCAACCGCTTCCAGCCGAGCAGAGCACTCAAGCTCTCCGAGGCGGGAAGGCCCAGGTGCCAAATCCTGCTCCGGTGCGCAAGCGCCGGGGAAAAGATGAGGATGCGACAGTCCATAAAAGGCCTTCGGGCAAATTGTCGTCATCTCTCGTCGTTACGCTCGGTGGGAAGACCAAGACAATGAACGAAGACAGACCTTTCTTTTCCAATCTGAAATGCCGTGAGTGCGGTCGCCTTTATCCGAAGGAGGCCATCCACATCTGTGAGTTCGACTTCGGCCCGCTTGAGGCGGCCTACGATTACGACGCCATCCGCTCCAGCATCAGCCGCGAGCGTATCCTCTCCCGCCCGCAGACGATGTGGCGGTATCGCGAGTTTCTACCCATCGACGGCGCTCCCACGGTGGGTGCGCAGGTGGGGTTCACCCCGCTGGTCAAGGCCGATCGCCTCGCCGCCGCGCTCGGCGTGAAGGAGCTTTACATCAAGAACGACACGGTGAATTACCCGACCCTTTCCTTCAAGGATCGTGTCGTCTCCGTCGCTCTCAGCCGCGCTCGCGAGCTGGGCTTCAAGGTTGTCGCCTGCGCCTCCACGGGCAACCTGGCCAACTCCGTCGCCGCCAACGCCGCCGCTGCCGGGCTGCGCAGCTACGTCCTCATCCCGGCCGACCTCGAGCAGAGCAAGGTGCTGGGCTCGCTTGTCTACGGCACGAATGTCATCGGCATCCATGGCCCCTACGACCAGGTGAACCGCCTTTGCTCCGAGATCGCGGGCAAGTACGGCTGGGGATTCGTCAATGTGAACCTCCGGCCCTACTACGCCGAGGGATCGAAGACGATGGGCTTTGAGATCGCCGAGCAGCTCGGCTGGAAGCTCCCGCGCCACACGGTCGTCCCGATGGCCAGCGGATCACTCCTGACCAAGATTCACAAGGCCTACAAGGAGTTCATCCACACCGGCATCATCGAGGACCAGCCGTTCACCATCCACGGTGCGCAGGCCAGCGGATGCTCGCCCATCAGCGAGGCGATGAAGAAGCAGGTCGAGATCGTCAAGCCCGTGCCGAAGCCGGAGACCATCGTGAAGTCGCTCGCCATCGGCACCCCGGCGGACGGCTACTATGCCATCCGCACGATGAAGGACACCGGCGGCAGCGCCGAGGACGTGTCCGACGCCGAGGTGATCGAGGGCATTCGCCTCCTCGCCGAGTACGCCGGCATCTTTGCCGAGACGGCGGGCGGCGTGACGGTCGCCAGCGCCCGCAAGCTCATCGAAAGCGGCAAGATCCCGCGGGATGAAAGCATCGTCCTGTGTATCACCGGCCATGGCCTGAAAACCGCCGAGGCCGTGCAGGGCAAATGCGGCGAACCCCGCCTCATCAAGCCCAGCCTCCGTGAGTTTGAAGCGCTCGTGGCCGACGAAGTGGCTGCCGCAGCCAACTAACTTTTCCTTACTACCATGCCAATCCAAGTCCGTATTCCCACACCCCTGCGCAAGCTGACCGGCGAAAACGAAGTCGTCGAGGCAGAGGGCGCAACCGTTTCCGAAATCTTCAAGAGCCTTGAGACGACCTATCCCGGTCTCGGCGAGCGCATCCTCGACGAGCAGGGCGCCGTCCGTCGCTTTGTGAATGTCTACGTCAACGAAGACGACATCCGCTTCCTCAGCGACCTGGGCACCCCGGTCAAGGAAGGCGACGAGATCAGCATCGTTCCGGCCATCGCCGGGGGCTAGTCGCAAAAATCTGACATCTTCGCGGCATGCCGAGTTTTTCTCTCGGTGTGCCGCGAGTCCTCTGTGTAAAACCTTCGTCATGACTCTCAGCGACGAACAGAAATCCGCCATCTCCCAATGGATCGAAGGGGGCGCGAGCCTTTCCGAAATCCAAAAACGGCTGAAGGAGGAGTTTCAGATTTCCCTGACGTATCTGGAAACCCGTCTGCTCGCCGACGATCTCAAGCTCGCCTTCAAGGAGCCTGAGGCCGGACCAGCCGTCGATCAGCCCTTGCCGCCGCCGGAACCGGAGGTTCCCGCCGAGGCTCCGGGCAAGGTCGCAGTGACCATCGACCAGATCACCCGCCCGGGCTCCGTCATCAGCGGTCGCGTGACCTTCTCCGATGGAGAAAAGGCCGAGTGGTATCTCGATCAGATGGGTCGCCTGGGCCTCAATGCCAACACGCCCGGCTATCGTCCCTCGCAGGATGATGTCATGAGCTTCCAGATGGAACTCGAGAAAGCCGCGCGGGGTTCCGGCCTGTAAGCGGGCGTATTTCGCCCTCCTTCATCAACTTATCGTTGCCCGGAAGCGTTCTTCCGGGCAAAGAATCCGGCATGGACCCGGTTTCCCTCGGTTTACCCCATCGCGATCCGTTTGTCTTTGTCGATCGCGTTGTGGAGTTGCAACCTGGGGAGGGGGCGCGCGGCGAGAAGGTCTTTTCGCCCGACGATCCGATGTTTCGCGGTCATTTTCCCGGTGATCCGCTGGTCCCGGGAGTCATCCTTACCGAGGCGCTGGCCCAGGTGGCGGGAATCGCCGGAGGCGGGGACGGGCGGCGCTTTTTGCTCTCAGCCATTCGTTCGATGAAGTTTCCCTCCGCCGCACGTCCAGAGCAGATTATTGATCTCCAGGCCCGTCGTACGGGCGCCATGGGCGGATTGTGGATGTTTGACGTTTCCGCCCGGGTGGGAGAGACGGTCGTCGCCGAGGGGCAGGTTGTTCTCAACGAGGTGACGGCATGACGGACCCGCTTTTTGCCATTTCCATCGCCGTAGTCGCCCTGTTTGCGGGATTGATCGGTTCTCTGATCGGGCTGGGTGGTGGCGTCATTATCACCCCGCTGCTGGTGCTCGGTTTCGGGATCGACATCCGGTACGCGATGGGCGCTGCGCTTGTGTCGGTGATCGCCACCTCGTCCGGGGCGGCTGCCGCCTATTTGCGCGATGGCATTTCCAACATGCGCATCGGCCTCTCCCTGTGTGTGGCGACGACGATCGGCGCGGTGGGCGGAGCCATGGCGGCGACTGTGCTCCCGCAAAATACGCTCTCGATCATTTTCGGCGTCGCCCTGCTTGCCACGGTCGCTCTTTCGCTCGGGAGCAAAAAGCCCAAGGCTCAGTCGGAGGACAAGTCCGACCCTCTCGCGGTAAAACTCAACCTGCCCGGCTCCTTTCCTACGCCGCAGGGCATGCAAAAGTACACAGTGCATCGGTTCATTCCCGGCTTCCTCATGATGGGCGTGGCGGGAATCCTTTCCGGTCTGCTTGGCATCGGCTCCGGCGCGTTCAAGGTGGTGGCGATGGATCAGATCATGCGCATCCCCTTCAAGGTCACGACGGCGACGAGCAATTTCATGATCGGCGTCACGGCTGCGGCCAGTGTGGGCATCTACCTGAAGCGCGGCTATCTCGATCCGGCGCTGGTCGCGCCGGTGTCGCTCGGCGTGCTGGTCGGAGCCTTTCTCGGAGCGCGGCTGCTTTCCGTGGCCCCGGTGCGAATCCTCAAGACGATCTTTCTCGTAATGGTATCCCTTATCGCCGTGCAGATGATCCTGCGAGGCAGTGGAGTTTCCCTATGACCGACGAAAAAATCCAGAGTCTCCTCGCCCGTGTGATGGTCGGCGGAGTCATTATCTCGGGCATTATCATTCTTGGCGGGCTGACGTGGTATCTGGCTACGCACATCGGCGTGCCGCCGGGCGACCATGTCTTCAGCGGTGAACCCAAGTTCTTCGAGACCTTCGGCGGGATGATTCGCCGGGCGTTCTCGTGGCATGAAATTGGCGAGCGGCGCAGTATCATCATGGTGGGCATCGTTCTCCTGCTCCTCAACCCCATCGTGCGAGTGGGTCTGGCGGCGGCGGGCTTCTTTGCCCAGAGGGACTGGCAGTATTGCGCCATCAGCGCCCTTGTCTTCGCCGTGCTGGTGTTTAGTTTCTTTGCGTGAGCAGTTCGTCGCCTTCCGGTCTTTCGGCCCCGCTGAAAATCGCGGCCTTCCGGAACCTTTGGGTGGCGAACATTGTATCCAACGTCGGCACGCTCATGCAGTCCGTCGGCGCGGCCTGGTTGATGACCTCGCTGACCTCCTCGACCACGCTGGTGGGATTGGTCCAGACGGCTTCGACGCTGCCGGTCTTCCTCGTGGGTTTCCTGGCGGGGGTATTGGCGGATACGGTGGAGCGCAAGCGGCTCCTCTTCTGGTCGCAGCTCTGGATGCTCATTGTGGCGCTGGTGCTGGCGGTCATCACCTGGCTCGGGCTTATCACGCCGTGGGTTCTGCTGGGGCTGACCTTCGCCCTCGGTTTCGGTGCGGCGATCAGCCTTCCGGCCTGGCAGGCGACCGTGCAGGACATGGTGCCGAGGGAGTCCGTCCCGGCGGCGGTGTCTCTCAATAGCATCGCCTTCAACGTGGCGCGGGCCGTGGGACCGGCCATCGGGGGCGTCCTCGTGGCGGCGACAGGTGCGGCCAGCGCGTTTTTCCTCAATGCCGTCTCGTTTATCGCGGTGATCGGAGCCGTGGCGACCTGGAAGCCCGGCGCTCGGCAGATCTCCCGGCTGAGCGAGGATATGTTCGGCGCGCTGAGGGCTGGTTTTCGCTACCTGATCCACTCCAGGCGCCTGCAGAGCCCGATCATCCGCGCCTCGGCGTTCAATTTCTTCGCCTCCGTCGTCTGGCCGCTCGGGCCGCTTTATGCTCGTGACGTCCTGCACACCACGGCCAGCGGTTACGGCCTCCTGCTCGCGTTTTTCGGCATGGGGTCCATTGTCTCGGCTCTCCTTGTCCCCCGGTTGCGCAGCGTGATACAGCTTGAACGCATCTTGACGGTGGGATCGGTAATTTCGGCGGGTTCCCTCGTTGGACTGGCCTTTGCCCATGAGTTCTGGGTGGCGGCGGTGGCGATCTTCTTTGCCGGAACCGCCTGGGTCGGAGTACTGGTGAATTTCAATGTCGCCACCCAGACCGCCGTTCCGGCTTGGGTGCGGGGACGGGCCCTGTCCTTTTACCTCCTAGCCTTCCAGGGGGTGCTGGCGTTGGGCGGCCTGCTTTGGGGCGGTCTGGCGGGTCATATCGGCATCGCGCCGTGTTTCAATGTCGCTGCAGGGGGCTTGGTTGTGGGGCTGATCCTGAGCCGGTATTTCCCGATCAGCCTGAACGAGGATGTCGATCTGCGTCCCTCCATGCAGGGGCCCGAGGTGCACAGCCATATCGATCTCGATGTCGAGGATGGTCCGGTCCTCGTGCTGGTGGAGTTTCAGATCGCGCCGGAGAAAACCGAGGCGTTTCGCGAAACCATGCGCTGCATGCGGGAACTGCGCATGCGCAACGGAGCGCACCGCTGGAGGCTCTACCAGGACATCAAGGAGCCGCAACGGTTCGTGGAGCTTTTCCGCGTCGATTCCTGGGGCGAGCATCTCCGGCAGCACGAGCGCCTCACTGTCACCGATCTCGAGGTCCAGACCGCCGCGCTGGCCTTCCATGAGGGCCCGGAGAAACCGCGCGTCCATCATTACCTCAACATCGAGGGATGAAACTCGTCGGGAAAGTGACTTTTTCTTGCCGAACGAAGGCCGCGCACCGATACCTTTTCCGAGTCAAACGGGCTGTCCGGGCGAAAAATAACTACGATGAGTTCAACAGCAACTGAAGTTCCCATGCTGAACGTGCAGGTGGATGGGGAGTGGAAACAATTCCCCAAAGGCACGCGCTTGATTGACGCGTGCATGAAGAGCGGGAGTTACGTCCCGCATTACTGCTATCATCCGAAGCTCAGCACGCCTGGCAACTGCCGCATGTGTCTCGTCGAAATGGGCATGCCCAAGATGACCCCGGATCGCAAGCCGATCCTCGGTCCCGACGGCCGCCCCGAGATCGGCTGGAGCCCGCGTCCCGCCATTTCCTGCGCCACCGAGGTGAGCGAAGGCATGGCTGTGCGCACCGCCTCCCCGCTCGTCGAGGAATGCCGCAAGGGGGTGATGGAGTTTCTGCTCATCAACCACCCGCTCGACTGCCCGATCTGCGACCAGGCCGGTGAGTGCCGCCTGCAGGAGTTTTCCGTCGAGTACGGCAAGAGCGACAGCCGCTTTGTCGAGGAGAAGGTCAAGAAGCCCAAGCGCCAGGACATCGGGCCGCGCATCGTCCTCGACGACGAGCGTTGTATCATGTGTTCGCGCTGTATCCGCTTCATGCAGGAAGTGGCGAAGGACGACGTGCTCGGCTTCGTCAACCGCGGCAGCTATACGACCGTCACCGTTTACCCCGGGCGCACGCTCGACAACAACTACTCGCTCAACACCGTCGACATCTGCCCCGTCGGCGCGCTGACCTCGAAGGATTTCCGCTTCAGCATGCGCGTGTGGTTCCTCCGCGAGACGAAGTCGATCGACGTCAACTGCGGCCTCGGCACGAACATTCTCATCGGCAGCCGCGAAAACACGATCTACCGCATCACCCCGCGTGAAAACGAGGCGGTGAACTCGTGCTGGATGCCCGACAGCCATCGTCTGAATTTCCATTACGTCAACAGTCCCGAGCGTCTGACCGAGCCGACCGTGAAAGGTCGCACGTCAACGACGTGGAAGGAAGCCATCCAGGCCGCCGCCGACCTCATCAAGAAGGACCCGGCCACGACCGCGATCATCGCCTCGGCTCGCATGACGAATGAAGAACTCTTCCTTACCCGCCGGTTTGCCCAGGCGGCCGGAGTGGAGAAGTTCGATGTGCTCCCGCGCCCGCAGAAGGGGGACGGATTCCTTATTTCCGAAGACGGCAACCCGAATACCTCGGGTGCGAAGCTCCTCGGTCTCGCCACCGGCAAGCTTTCCGAAATCGCCGCGGGCGTTGCCAGCGGCTCGATCAAGACGCTCGTCGTCCTCGGTGAAGATGCCACCGACTGCGGCATTTCTGAAGCCGACCTCGCCAAGCTCGATGCCCTGGTCGCCACCGGCATCCTCGGCACCAAGACCACAGCAGCCGCCAAGGTCGTCCTCCCGACGGCCTCGTGGGCGGAGAAGCGCGGCTCGATGATCAACATCAAGGGCCGCCTCCAGCGCCTCAACCAGGCCATTCCTTCGCCGGGCAAGGCTCGCGACGACTGGGAGGTCCTGCGTGACCTCACGCAGGCTGTCGGCGGCTCCAACGGCATTTACACCATCGACGAAGTCTTCAAGCAGCTCGCTGCGGAGGTCGCGCCCCTGAACGGGCTGACCCTCTCGAAGATCGGCGATCTCGGTGTCCAGCTCACTTTGCCATCATGAACTTGTCCGAACTCGCGATGCAGCCCGAGGTTTTCCTCGCCTGGACATCGATCATCAAAACCCTCGTCATCGTCTTCGGAATCGTTCTTCCGATCGTTTCGCTCACGGTCTTTGCGGAACGCAAGGTCTGCGCCTTCATTCAGGATCGCGTCGGCCCGAACCGTGTCGGTCTCCCGACCACGATCCTCGGCTTCAAGAAGGACATCCGCCTGCTGGGTCTCGGCCAGATGATCGCCGACCCGATCAAGCTGCTCCTCAAGGAGAACTTCATCCCCAACAGCGTCAACAAGTTCTACTACTACATCGCCCCCAAGCTGGCGATGATCCCGGCGCTCCTCGTCCTCGCCGTGCTGCCCTTTGGCCCGACCGTTTTCTTCGGCGATATCAAGGTGCCGCTCATGGTGGCGAATATCGACATCGGCATCCTCTGGGTGTTTGCGATTTCCTCGCTGGGTGTTTACGGCATCGTGCTCGCCGGCTGGGCTTCGAACTCGAAGTACCCCTTCCTCGGTGGCATCCGCTCCAGCTCGCAGATGATCTCCTACGAGCTTTCGCTCGGTCTTTCCGTCATCCCGGTCTTCCTCATCGTCGGTACGCTGAACATGCAGGAAATCGTGGTGTGGCAGCGTGAAAACGGCTGGATGGTTGCCCCGTTCTGGCCCAAGGGCTTCAGCCTTGAGCAGCTTCTCCATGGCGATTTCTCTGCGATCGGTGCTTCGTTCGTCGCCGGATTTTCCGTCCAGCGCCTCCTGATCTGGGTGCCGATGCTGGTATCGTTCATCATCTTCCTTATCGCGATGTTCGCGGAAACCAACCGTGTGCCGTTTGACCTTCCCGAGGCCGAGCAGGAGCTCGTCGGTGGTTATCACACCGAGTACTCCTCAATGGGCTTCGCCCTCTTCTTCCTCGGTGAATACGCGGCGATGGCTGCCGGATCGGGCGTGATCGTCACGCTGTTCCTCGGTGGCTGGAGCCTGCCTTTCATCCCGGATGGCAGTGCGACGTCGTTCTTCGGCCTTCCGTTCATTCCCGCCTGGGGCGCGAGCCTGATCTGGGGGCTGGTCGGCGTAGGCATCTTCCTCGCGAAGATCGCCGCCATGCTCTTCCTCTTCATCTGGGTTCGCTGGACGCTCCCGCGTTTCCGCTACGATCAGTTGATGAAGCTCGGCTGGTACTTCTTCTTCGAGCTGGCGCTGGTGAACATCTTCCTCACCGCGCTCATCCTCGCCCTCGTAAAGTTCTAGGGCGTCGTTCGTCCTTCTCATGCTAGGATGGCGGAGGTGCAAAGCGCTCCCGCCATCTTCGAGAAGTCCTTTCGGGAACACGACCGCCATTGTGTCGCCGCGGCGGTCATGAGCCTGATCGGAGCGTGGTTCAGCTGGCTTCTTTTCGGGACGGTGTATTGCGGCGGAGTGATCCTCTTTGAGACCGTTCGCACGGGAGACCCCGACCTTCAGCGGGTTTCCGGCGGCTATTGGGTGGCCGGGGCGGGAGTCGCCCTTATTCTCTTTGCCTGGGCCTCGGTGGATCGGTTTCGCCGTCTTTATCAACCTCCCCCGGACCGCACGATTATCGGGTGGCATTTGTTTGCCGATGTCCTTCTCTGGCCGGCGAGACTGACCTACGCCATCGCGGATAACATGGCGTTGAGGACTTGGGCCGATGCGCGAATGATCAGCGAGGCGTGGCGATTGCTTGAGGTCATCGTCTACCGCGAGCGAGCGCCGCGGTCGGTGCTGACTTACGATTTTCCCGACGAAGTCCTCCTCGGCAAGCTGCTGAGAGCGCTCCAACTGACCGGCTGGATCGATCTCTATCGCGGTGACGAGGATTGGTACTACCGCATCCGGACAGACGCAGAGGAGGCCTTGCGCTCGCTGAACGAACCGGAGGAAACGGACTAGCCGGCCGAGACGGGTTCCTCGGGCTTGGTGACGGACTTTGATCCCGAGGATGTGCGGAGCGCGCGATTCCGGGCGAAGGCCACTGCGACAAAGACGATTTCTGCCGCGACGAAAGCGAGCGCCCAGCCGAAGCCGCCCGTGCCGAATCCATAGCTGTGCAGGCCGACGCCGAGGACGAAGTTCACCCCGTACCACGCCATCAGAACGGCGAGGAAGGAAATCACCGAGCCAACCGCCATGCCGAAGCCGCCCCAATACCCGGCGATGCGCCCGTGGAGGACGATGAGATAGCCGAGCAGGGTGATGAGCGCCCAGGTTTCCTTGGGGTCCCAATCCCAGAAGCGGCCCCAGGAGTAGTTGGCCCAGACGCCGCCAAGGATCGTTCCCGTGGCGAGGAGGAGCACGCCGACCTGGAGGGTGCGGTACAGGTAGTTGTAAAGCGGCGAAGCGGGTTTTTTCCCTGCGAGGATATGAATGAGCGCGATATGAGCGATGCCGAGAGCGAGGGCGAAGGCCGCATAGCTGAGCGTGATGCTCAGCACGTGCGTGGTGAGCCAGAAGTTGTTGCGCAGGACGGCGGTGAGGGGATTGATCGCCGGGCTGAGGGCGATCGTCTGCGTATCGGCCAGGATGAGCGACACCACCGCGACGGGAATCGCTCCGAGAAGGAAGTACCGGCCGCGGTAAATCGCCTCGAAGATGAGCGCAAACAGCACGGTGCCAAAGGCCACCCAGAGGATCGACTCGTACATGTTGGTCACCGGGGCGCGTCCTGCGATGAGGACGCGGGTGGTGAAACCGCCGATCTGGAACAGGAGACCGGCCACGGCCAGGGTCCAACTGATCTTGTAGGCGAGAGGGTAGCGGAAAGAGAGGCTGAGGGCGAGGCCCGCGCCGAGGTAAAGAATCCAGGCCCAGCGGAAGGGGTGGAGCTTCTGGTAGATGAGCTCCAGATTGATCCGCCACGCGGGGGGCTGGAGAGCGGGCTCCACGGAGGCCCACTGGGTTTTCAGCTTCAGGCTTTCCGCGCGGAAGGCATCGGCGTCATTGCGGAGGAGGGCGTCGCGCAGGGCGGGCGCCTGATCGGCGGGAACGGCGAACCAGGGAGATTCCCCGCCGCGCGGATTGGCGACGAAGCGGAAGGCCGATCCGTTGACGAGAGATTCAAACTCGGCGAGCTGCATGCCGACATCAGAGGCCTCCTTGGGCAGTCCGGTGAGGCGCGGGGAGCCCGGTTTCATTCGCAGGGTCTGCGCCTCGTTCAGGAGCTGGCGCAGTTGCGGATTGGCCTCCAGATCCTGATAGGCGAAGCGTTTCTGCATCGGATCGACGCCGATGGCTTTTTTCAGGTCGCGGTTGTTGATCAGGATAAGCGGTTTGCTTTCCCAACCAGACGGGTTCAGCCACAGGGTCGTGATCAACTCCGAAGCCGGCCATTTGCGACCGTCGATCTCCACCGCAGTCTTGCCGGTGAGGGCGAGCGCAGACTCCTGGACAAAGACGAGATACGGCTTTTTGCGGCCTTGTTCCTGGATCGGAACTCCCTCCAGGACAGAGAAATCCGCCGCCACGCAGGCGGTGACACCGAGCAGGAGAGTGAGGACGGATCGGAGCATCGGCCGAAAAGGTTGCCCGGCCAAGCCCGAAGCGCAAGCAAAAGCCGCCCGCCTAGGGCTGGCCGACCTTGCGATCCTCGGCGATGAGCTTGGCGTACGTCTCGGCTGGCCGGTCGCCCAAGTGGTCGATCACGCTGCGCTCGGCATTGCGGGCAAAGTCGACGGTGAACAGGCCGAAGCGCGGTGTGAAAGTGCCCCACTCGTAGTTGTCCGTGATGGACCAATGCAGATAGCCGACCAGTGGAACTCCGTCCTCTCTCAGGCGTCGCACCTGCTGGACGTGGGCCCGGAGGAACTCGCTGCGGGTCAGCTTGTCGCGGCGGGGGCTGTGGACGCTGTTGTCGTACTTTCGCCGTAGCGCCATGCCATTTTCGGCGATGAGGATGGGCCGCTGATATTCCCGGGCGTAAAAATCGCAGAAGAAATGCATGCCTTCGGGCAGGACATGCCAGTCCCACCACTTGCGCGACAGGCTATCCATCATCTTGCCGTGGACACTCTTGCTCTTGAATTCCAGGTCGGCGAACGACGGAGGGCGGAAGAGGTGGCCGGTGAACGGGTCGTAGTAGTCCAGCCCGAGGTAATCCAGCACGCGGGGGCGTTTCGATGCCGCCAGGGTATCCAGAAAATACTGGAACGCGTCGGAGATCGCGTGCTTTGGGGCCAGCCAGTTGACGAGGAGGTGGATGCATCGGCCCAGCCACACGAACGGGTCGGTCTGGAAAGGCAGATTGGCCTTCAGCATGGCGTGATGAAGGTCATTCGATCCCTTGCGCAGGTAGGCTTGGAGATCTTTGGCGACGACTCCGCGCTCCCGGGAAACGAGCAGATCCAGGAGCATCATCTCCGACCAGTACACGTCGCTGCAAAAGGTGTTCATGGTCACTCTTGGCGTCGTCCATTCGCTCTCCTCGTAGATATCGTGGATCGCGTTGTAGGCGCGGACATGAGCCGCCAGGAGACGGTTGTAGGCCATGATCCCCACGGCCATGCCCGCCTTGCCGCCGCCGGGGAAATGACGGTTCATGTACGTGTTGAGGACGAGCATGTTGGGCTCGTTCAGTGTCACGTAATAGGTGATGGGCTGCTGCTCATGGACGGCCACGAGCTTGTCATTGATGTGGCGCACCGCGACGGTCACGAACCGCTCGAAGTGCTCCGGGGTTTCATCGTCGAGCCAGGCATCCAGGCCCAGCCAGGCCGGGTGGGTGAAGTGCTGGAGGGTGACGACTGGCTCCATGCCGTACTTGCGGCAGGAGGCGATCATGGCGGCGTAATGGTCGAGCGCCTCGTAGTCGAAGGGCGGAGGGGCGGATTTTGCCAGGATGGGCGAGGGTTGCACGCGCGGCCACTCCACGCTGAGGCGGAAGGCATTGAGCCCCATCTGGCGGCAACGCTCGAAATCCTCCTCGTACCGATGCCAGAAGTCTGCCGCCGCACCGGTGTGCATGACGCGGCCTGCGGTTTCGGAGGAGGCCCAGTTGTTTTGCGGTTCCCCCGGGGAATTGTAACCGCCCTCGCACTGGTACCCTGAACTGGCTACGCCCCAGAGGAACGGCTTTTCCGTCATGATTGCTCTTCGATTCGCTTGCGCAGGGCCTTCTCGCGGCGGCGGGAAATGATGGCCGGTTTGCGCGGTGGGCTGTCGAGAACTATGGAGGCGATTTCCTTGGCGGCCTCCGGTCGGCCAAGCCTGCGGGCATTTTCCCGCATGGCGGCGATGCGCACGGGGTCCTCGAGCAGGCGCTTGAGCTTGTGATTGAGCACGGTGACCTCGGTGCATTTCACCGCGGCTCCCACCTCCAGCAGGACGTCGGCGTTGCGTTCCTCCTGTCCGCCGATCGGGTCGAGAATGACCATGGGAAGTCCGCGAGCCAGCGCCTCCGCGGTGGTCATGCCGCCAGGCTTGCTCAGGAGCAGCGTGGCGGCGCCCATGAGATCCGGCATTTCCGAGGTATACCCGAGGATGCGGAACTGATCTTCGCGACCGGCCACCAGCTCCTCGATATCCTTTTTCAAATCCTCGTTCTTGCCGCAGACGATGATGGCCTGGAAGGGCGTGTCCAGCGCCAGCAGCCGCCGCACCACGGCCATGGCGGGACTCAACCCGAGTGCGCCGCCCGCGACGAGCAGGGTGGGCAGCTCGGGATTCAGCCCGTGGCGTTTCAGCACGGCGGAAGCGTCGACCGGCTGCGCAAAGGGCGGCTCGACCGGGATGCCGGTGACATGGATGCGGTCGCCGGGCAGGCCGAGGCCCTCCATGTGAATCTTGTCCTCCTCCTGAGCGACGAAATACCAGTGAAACGCCCGCGTGATCCAGAAGGCGTGGAAATGAAAATCCGTCACGACGATGCCCAGCTCGGCATCGAGGCGTCCCGCGCCGATGAGATAGGAAAGCACCCCGGCCGGCATGAAGTGGGTGCAGATGATCGAGTCGGGATTGAACTCGCGGACGAGGTTGATCAGCGGGAGGGCCTGGGGCAGATCGAGGGCGAGGCGGCCCTTGTCGGAAACCCACGGGTCGTCGCTGGATTCATACCACCAGCCGAGGAACTCCGGCAGCAGGGCGGAGAGCCGTTTGTACAGCGAGGAGTACAGTTGCTTGTGGAGGACATTGGTGTGATCGAGGGAATCGTCGACCAGCACCTCCTCGACGTCCTCCCTCGCGCGGAAGGCCTTGGCCAGGGCGTCGGCCGCTTTGACGTGACCCGACCCCACCGAGGCCGAGAGAATGAGGATACGCTTCTTCTTACTCACGGGATTGTCCAGGGACGCTACCATGACCTGCCGGGCGTGGCTCGCTCTTTTCTTTCAGGGGGAACGATGGCCGGGTGGTCAGGTTCCCACCGGCTCCAGGCGGTGGAGGCCCGAGGTGATGGTCCACGCGTCCTCGAAGCTCATCCGTTTCTCCTCGTGACCGTACCCCCATGAGTCGGAATACAGGATTTCGTTTTTCTTGGGATCGTAGCCGATGATCAGACGCATGTGGCCCCCGGCGTACTGAGGGATGTTCTTCTCCGGCACGAGGCCGAGATTGACCGACCAGAGCAGCGGGATGCCTTCGTCAATGCTGCGGACGATCTCGCGTTGGAATTTGCCAAAATCGGTGGTCTTTTTCAGCCGGGCGTCGCGATAGACCTTTGGGTCCACTTTGGAGAGGAGCTCCTGGACGTCGATCATGTTGCCGGTGCGCAGCTCGTCGACCTTGGCCTTCTTGGCCTCCCGGTTGTAGTCCTTGATGATACCGAGGATCTCCGTGATGTCCCACGAGTAGATGGTCTTGATCTTCACCCCAAGGCGCGAGGTGAGCTTGCGCAGGGAGTTGATCATGGCGCTGACGCTCGTGCCTTCCTGGGCGTCGCTGTTGGCGATCTGGGCGAGTTCGTCCTGGTTGACCTCCGCCCCGTAGTAGCGCATGACCCGCTCCGTGGTGGCGACGACGCAATAGCCCTTCTCGCCCTGGTCCACCATGGGGATTCCCGTGAGCCGCACGGTTCCGTCGGGGAGCCGTTCGATCTTGTCCTTGCCGACGAACCGCTTCACGGCATCGCGGTTTGCGTAGCTGGACGGCGTGGCAGCGCCGATGGCGCGTTGTTCCTTTACGGCCGGGAGCACGGTCAGCCGGATGAACTCCGCCCGGAACATCCCGCTCGACGGGTCTCGGCCGCCGCTCCATTCCAGCGTGTACTGGGTTTCCGGCGTATTCCAGATCAGTCCCTCCGTGCGAACGGCGCTGCCGACGGCCCGGCCACGCTCGATCGGCTGGACTTTGGTAATGGCCGTGAGGTCATCCGAGATGGCTTTCAGCTTTTCTTCGAAGACACGCTTGTTGACGTCGCCGGAATTGCCTCGGCTATAGTAGAGGAGGATGAGTGAAACGGCCTGGCCGTCCTTCAGGCGCACGAGTGTCTCCGAGACCGTCTGGGTCCCGATCTTCAGCCCCGGGGAAACCGATCGGGCTTCGTTTTTGTCGGCGGCGGTCCATTCGAAATGAAAGTTGCTCAGATAGGGCAGCAGTTCCTCGGGAGTTTTGGTCCACGGCCCGGGGGGCGCGACCAGATCCTGGAAATTTTTCCCGGCAGCCGGGGCGGTGGGGGCTGGCTGCTGGCTCGGGGGAGTTTCCTGAGCCAAAACCGCACCGATGGAAGCGGCCAAAAACACAAACAGGAGGGCCTTCATGGGCCTTTCCTATCGGAAAAAAATGGCTACGGTGTCCAGCACGCATGCAAACATTGGTAATAGGTCACAAGAACCCGGACATGGATGCCATCTGTTCGGCTATTGGATATGCGGAGCTGAAGAAGGCCGAGGGAGTCGAGAACATCGTCGCCGCCCGCTGCGGCAATACGAACCAGCGGATTGATTTTGCCCTGGGAAAGTTTGGATTCGAAGCGCCGCTGTTTGTCAGCAGCGTGCTGCCGCGCGTGGAGGATGTGATGGAGCGCGATGTCGTCTACGCCGGGCGTGACGAGCCGGTTTACGATGCGCTCACCCGCATCGGGGACAACCGCTTCCGCGGGCTGCCCGTACTCGACAAGGAGCAGCGCTGCGTCGGCTTGATCTCCAGCTTCAAGATCAGCCGGTATCTTTTCCCGCACCGCGATCAGGCCAGTGCGACGCGCCAGGTGCATGCCTCGCTCAAGGATATCGTCGATACCATTTTTGGAACAGTGCTGGCAGGTGTCGCCGATAACGAGATCCTTGATCTCGTGCTCGTGGTGGCAGCCATGCAGACCGATTCCTTTCAGCGTCGTCTGGAGGATCTTGAGCATGGTCGCACCGTGCTGATCGTGGGAGATCGTCGCAATATCCAGCGGATCGCGATCGAGGCGGGCGTGCATGCTCTGGTCGTCACGGGCAGCCGCCATGTGGACGAGGATATTCTCGCGCTGGCGCAAGCCAACAAGACAGTGGTGATCAGCTCGCCGCACGATACCGCCACCACCGTGCTGCTGGCGCGCAGCGCCGTGCGGGCCGGGCAGATGGTCTACACGGACTTTCGCACGCTGACGCCTGAGCTTCCGCTGGAGGAAGCCGAACGCGAGATTGCCATGCTGGCGCAGTTCGCCTTCCCGGTCGTCGATGGCGACAAGCGGCTCATCGGTATCATCTCCAAGAGCGACTTCCTCAAGCCCGTGCCGCGCCAGCTGATCCTGGTGGATCACAACGAACTGACCCAGGCCGTGGAAGGCGCGGATAGTGTGCCGATTATCGAAATTATCGACCATCACCGTATTGGTACGGCACCGACGGAAGCGCCGATTTTGTTCATGAACCGCCCGGTGGGCTCCACCTCGACGATCGTGAGCACGCTTTTCCAGCAGTCCGGGCGCGAGATTCCCAAGAACCTCGCGGGCCTGCTCATGTGCGGACTCATCTCCGATACGCTCAACCTGACCTCGCCGACCACGACGGACGTGGATCGTCGTATCATGGGCGAGTTGTCGCGGCTCAGCGGGATCAATCCCACCGATCTGGCCGCGGAGATCTTTTCCGTGGGTTCGCCGCTGCTGACCATGACGGCGAAGCAGGCGATCAACGCAGACTGCAAGGAGTACGAGGAGCGTGGCCACGCCTTCACCGTCGCCCAGATCGAGGAGTTGAGCTTCGCGCTCTTTGAGGAAAAGAAGGACGACCTGCTCCGCGAACTCGAGGCCTCGCACATGGAGAACAAATACACCTTCTGCGCTCTGCTCGTGACCGATGTGAATACGCAGAATTCCATCCTGCTTGTCTGCGGGGAGAAGTGGTTCACCAAGCTGATCGACTATCCCGAGGCTGGCGACGGCGCGTGGAAGCTCGACGGGGTGGTCTCGCGCAAGAAGCAGCTCCTGCCCTACCTGACGGGTCTGCTGGCTCGCGGATAGGCTGCGGGGCAGTCCATCGGAGGCGGCCGTGCGCTGGCGCGGCTGCGATTCCTCAGGGAACGATCGAATGCCGGTCTCCGCCACCGGGCGAGGTTGGCACGGTCGATGCTTGTTAGGATTCTCCGATGATCCACGCAAATTGCAGGGTGCGGCTGACGGCGGACGATTTCGCGTTCATTGTCAGGGTATTGTCTCAGAACGAGAACGACAGGGTGTCGCTGGTCAAGTTGCTGACGGATGAGGACACGCGCGATGCGATCCTCGACCATGATCTGCTGGCCTCGGCGATCCTGGATTCCCCGGAGCGATTGCCGATTTCGCCGCAATTGCTCTTCTACGTTCTCTGTCGCCGTGTGCTGCGCGACAGCAAGGTGCGAAGTCGCGACACCTCGGATTTCATTGCTTCGCTGCTCGATGGATTTATGCGCACGGCGCGTCTGGATTCACCCGAGGAACTCGGCCAGCAAAGCATGCGCTATATCAGCGACATGCTCCAGGCGCTGGCCAGGGCCGGGACGCGTGAAGCGTTCCTGCTCCGCTCGCACATCGCGAATTACGCGCTCTTTGTCAGCGGCATCTTTGCCGAAAATGTCGAGTTGCGCCGTCGCAAGGGTGCGCCGGATATTTCCTTTTACGAGCAGATGGGGCGCATGAACTACCGTGCGGCTGCGGAGTATCGCGAGGCCAAGAAGTTCAATCTCCAGTCGATCTACGAGGAACTTTCCGATGGGTTCCATGATGTGCGGCTGGCCTTGAATGATCTGGCCTCGCGGCTGCTGCACTTCGACACGCCCCGCCTGTCCATCATCGCGACGCCGTGAACACGCTCTTCAGCGACATTCAGCGGTTGTTTGAGAGGACGTATGCCAGCCTCGGGGTGAATCTCGAGGAGTGTCTCATCGACAAGCGCCGGTGCCGGCAGCTCTCCGCTCTGGCGGGAGCGCAGGCGGCGGAGCTGAGCATGCTGGCGCGGACATTTCTCCGAGCGGCGGACGGGCAGTTGCGCGTGGGCATCTATTACTCCGCGTGGCTGATCGAGCAGCTTGAAAAACACGATCCGCGACAGGGCTTGAGCGACGAGAATATCGGTCCGCTGATTTCCTTCGTGGAGGAGATCAATCACGCGCTCCACGCGGGATTGCAGTTTCAGCGCGGAGGATTGCCGAGCCAGGACGAGTCCTACGCACGCAATCTCGAGCTGCAGGCCAGTGTCGATACCTATCTCGTGCTGCTGCTTTTTGTCGCCTTCTTCCGCAAGCCGGGGAGAGTGACGCGAGCGGATCGCCGCTGGTTGCGGTTTCACATGTTTCACGGCCAGCAGGAGCGGCGATATCGCGACCCGGCGATTCGTGCGCGTTACCTGGAAACCACGATGCTCGCGAAGAGGTACACCACGTTTCTCGAAGAACTGGCGACTTCGCGGCGGGTCGAGGAGATCCGCATCTTTCACGCGCTGGACTATTCCGCGAAGCGGGAACACATCCTGGCTCTGCCCGACCGGCAGCCACAATCGGAGGACGCGCCTAAGGAGACCATCTAAAAAAGAAAACGCCGCCTTCGCGTGGGGCGAAGACGGCGCTTGGAAGACTGATATGTTACGGGATTACAGCGCGGCCTCGTAGTTCTTGGCGGCGACGTCCCAGTTCACAACGTTCCAGAAAGCCTTGAGGTAATCCGCGCGGCGGTTCTGGTAGTTGAGGTAGTAGGCGTGTTCCCACACGTCGACGCCGACGACTGGCTTGCCTTCGACACCGGCGACAGCCTTGCCGTTGAGCGGCGAGTCCTGGTTGGCGGTGGAGACGACCTCGAGTTCGCCGTTGTTCACGACGAGCCAGGCCCAACCGCTGCCGAAGCGACCGAGGCCGGCGGCCTCGAACTTGGCCTTGAACTCATCGAAGCTGCCGAACTTCTTGTCGATGGCCTCGGCGAGGGCTCCGGTCGGGGCTGTGGCGCCTCCCGGGGTGATGAGCTTCCAGAAGAAGGTGTGGTTGGCGTGACCGCCGCCGTTGTTGCGCACAGCGCCGCGGATCGACTCCGGCACGGAGGCGAGGTCGGCGATGAGTTCCTCAACCGGCTTGCTGGCCAGCTCGGGAGCACTCTCGAGCGCCTTGTTGAGGTTCGCTACGTACGTTGCGTGATGCTTCCCATGGTGGATTTCGTTGGTCTTGCCGTCGATGTTGGGTTCGAGGGCGTTGGCCGGGAAGGGCAGTGGTGGAAGTTCGTATGCCATAGTATATGGGTTCGTCGACAAAGTAAGTCGCGGATGTGTGGTTGCAAAGGGAAACCCTGCTGAAATTTTTCCACTTGGGATCGGAGGAAAGTGTGAAATGTCACAAGTCCGTCACGTCGGGCGGCTTGCCAAGGCACGGTCGGGGCTGGTAAGGCCGTGCGAAGCTTGAAAACGCCCGAGTTTTTACCTGATGCAAGGCCGCAGCGCTCGATGCTGGCCGACGTGATCGTTGTTTGCCTGCTCGGCGGTTTGTTGGTGGCGATTCTGACGGTGGGGCGGGAGTGGCACGCCCCGTACCGGGAGGAGACGCAAATCGATCTTTCGATCGCGAAGCTGCCCCTCTACACCCTCTACTCGCTGGCGCGCGGGTGGGGCGCGATGGGTTTTTCCCTCGTTTTTGCCATCCTGTATGCCACCTGGGCGTACTACGATGCGCGGGCGCGGACGGTGCTGCTCCCGGTGCTGGACATCCTGCAAAGCATCCCGGTGCTCGGTTTCATGCCCGGCTTGGTGCTGGCGCTGGTGGCGCTTTTTCCGACGAGTAACTTCGGCCTGGAGCTGGCCTGCGTGCTTATGATCTTCACCGCGCAGGTGTGGAACATGGTTTTCAGCTACTATGATTCGCTCAAGGCCATCCCGCCCGAGCTTCGCCAGATGGGGGCGATTTGCAAATTCAACCCGGTGAAGCGGTTTCTTAATATCGAACTTCCCTTTGCCGCGCAGGGGCTCATTTACAACTGCATGGTCTCGATGGCGGGCGGGTGGTTTTTCCTCACCATCAACGAGGCATTCACGCTGGGGAACAAGGATTTCCAGCTCCCCGGTCTCGGGTCCTACATGAGCGTGGCAATCGCCAAGGGGGATGTGACCGCACAGATTGCCGCCGTGGTGGCGATGGGCGTGATGATCATCTCGGTGGATCGGCTGATCTGGTGGCCGCTGGTGATCTGGTCGCGCAAGTTCAAGCTCGAGGACACTGCGAGCGGGCCGATGGAGACGACGCTTGTCCAGCGCATGCTGGCCAGATCCCACATCCTCAGTACCGCCGCTGAAATGCCGGTTCATCTCGGCAAGCGGCTCATGGAATTTCTGCCTCGGCCAAGGATTCACAAGGCGAAGCTCGATAATCCGGCGCGGGTTGAGGAGATGCCCGAGCCGCACACGAGGGCGATGCGCATCGGGTCGCGGGTGTTTTACGGAGTGCTCATGACGGCGATCCTTGTGATTGGCGGATATGGATTGTTCGTCCTCGCGGGCATCCTTGCCGAGATCGACTTCAAGGAATGGGCGTACATTCTTTCGGCGACCTTGGCGACGTTCCTTCGTGTGCTGGCGGCGCTCGTCATCAGCTCGCTTTGGACGATCCCTGTCGGGGTCTGGATCGGGTTGAACCCCCGCGTCTCGCGCTTTCTTCAGCCGATCATCCAATTTGCGGCATCCTTTCCGGCTCCCATGCTGTATCCTCTTGTCCTTGGGGCGATCCTCGCGATTGGAGGCTCGCTGCAATGGGGAGCGGTCGTGCTCATGATGCTCGGCGCGCAATGGTACATCCTGTTCAATGTGGCCGCTGGCGCGCAGGCCATCCCGGCTGACATGGTGGCCTGTGCGGATGTCTTCAAGATCAACGGGCTGGCCCGGTGGAAAAAATTCATCCTGCCCGCGATCTTTCCCTCTCTCGTGACGGGCTGGATCACATCGGCGGGCGGCGCGTGGAATGCCAGCATTGTCGCCGAGTACGTGCAGCAGGGTTCGCATACCTATACGGCCTTCGGCCTGGGAGAACTCATCAGCCAGGCGACCAACGCGGGGCACTTTGACGTGCTGGCGGGCGGCGTGGTCGTGATGGCGCTGACCGTGGTTTTGATCAACCGGACATTCTGGAAGCGCATGCAGCGCATGGGAGACACTTATTGCCGATTTGGAGGATGATGACATGGAACCGCTGATTTCACTGGAAGGAGTCTGGCTCGAGTACCCGGGCGAAAAGCGCGCGCCAGCGGCAACCATTCTCAAGGACATCAATCTGGAGGTGGCGGAGAATGACATCATCGCGCTGCTCGGCCCCTCAGGCTGCGGCAAAAGCACGTTGATCCGTCTCATCGCGGGACTCATCGAACCGACCAAGGGCGTGGTGAAGTTCCACGGCAAGGAAGTGCGCGGGGTATGTCCGGGCGTGGCGATGGTGTTTCAAAACTTTGCGCTCTTTCCCTGGCTGACCGTCAGCGGCAATGTGCGTCTGCCTCTCAAGGAAGCCGGACTCGAGGAAGCTGAGATCGCCCGGCGCGTGGAGCACTCCCTCGGGATGGTCGGTCTTTCAGGCTACGATAATGTCTACCCGCGCGAACTCTCCGGCGGCATGAAGCAGCGCGTCGGCATCGCGCGCGCCCTCGCGGTGAATCCCGAGGTGCTCTGCATGGACGAGCCTTTCAGCGCGCTTGACGTGCTGACGGCGGAATCCCTGCGGGACGAACTCGCCCGTCTCTGCGCGGACCCGAAGAATCCCCTCCGCACCATGATCTCGGTGACGCACAACATCGAGGAAGCGGTCTATCTCGCCAAGCGCATCATTGTATTGGCTGCTCACCCGGGCCGGGTGGCCCTCGACATGCCGAACCCGCTGCCGTATCCACGCGATCCCGAGTCGCCGGAGTTTCGCGCGGCGATGGAGAAGATACACGCCATCCTGACTCATACGGAGATGCCGGATACCGGCCATACCGCCGAGGGCGAGCGCGGAGAGGACGGGCACATCCGCCTCACGCCCATCGTGGCGGGCGTGACGATCGGGGAGTTGCTGGGTCTCATTGCCATGTGCGAATCCGCCCCGGCCAATGTCTTCGATCTCGCCGAGGACCTGCACGAGGAGTACGATTCGATGATCAAGGTGATCCGTGCCGCCGAGGTGCTGGGCTTCGTGGCGACGCCGGACGACGACGTGGTATTGACGCCACTCGGCGAGGAGTTTCAGCGCGTGGACATGCCGGCTCGTAAGGAGATATTCACCCGGCAGGTCAAGGCTCTGCCATTCTATGCCAAGGTTCACGATCTCATCGCACCGCGCGAGAACAAGGAAATCGAGATGGAGGATCTCTTGGACACCCTCCATGCGTGGTATCCTCACGACAAGATCGAACCGTTGGTTCGCTCGATCGTCAGTTGGGGACGTTACGCGAATCTCATCGAGTACGACTCTGCCGGAAAGATCCTGCGTCTGAGGGAGTAAGCCGGGATCAGCTTTCCCGGATATACGCCGCCCAGTCCGGCGGGTAGGGGAGTTCCTCGATCTTGCTGGCGATGCGCCCTTCGGCTGCGGGTTCAAAGGTCGTGCTGGTGCCGTAGACCATGAGCAGATCCTCGCTGCCCTCGGCGCGCAGGGCATGGGAGACGCCGGGAGGAATGACCACGGCAATGTTGTTGGAGCCCTTGCGGTCGTCGCCGTCGATGAAGAGACGCATGACGCGGCGGGGCATAGAGTCGCGCTCGTCGCAGAGCGTCAGGTCGAGGCGGCCCTGAAGGAAATACATGACGTCCCACTGTTCCAGATCATAGCGGCGGAGGGCGTAGTCGGGTTCCTCCCCGAGGAAGAGCTTGGCGAACCACTCGGCGGCGGTCGTTCCTTCCGGGATATGGGGCGGGTGAATGTGGAAGCCCTTGGACGAACCGGCAAACATCTTTGCGGCGGCCCACTGCTTGGGCCAGAGGCCGATTTCACCAAGCCGTCCCTGGCCTTCGCGGCCGAGTTCGGAAAAGAGGCCGCGATGGCGCTGCGGGTGGACGTGGCGGAAGATCAGCTCGACGCCGGGAATCCAGGCTCCGCTCTCCTTGAGCACGCGCTCGTTCGCGACGGCGGCCCCGGCTTCCAGTCCCTCTGTGGCGATTCGCAGTTCCACCTCGGGAGCGGAATAGTTGCGGATGTCGAGTTTCTTGCGGGCTTCGGGTCGCAGGCCGCGCCAGAGGGAGTCGTCTTGCATCAGGCTATTCTTTCTTTCCCGCCACGGCGCGCAATACCTTTTCGTAGCCATCGACGGAGCGATCAACTCCGAAGCTGGCCGCCAATCTGAGTGAGTGCTGTGCCATGCGGGCTCTTAATTCCGGCGAGGTGAGCAACTGGCGGAGCCTTTCTGCGAAGGCAGGGGCTTCCAGCGAGCACATGAAGCCATTCTCGTCGTCGCCCAGCACATCGGCCAGGCCTCCGATGTTGGAACCGACGATGACGAGGCCGTGGTGCAGCGCCTCGATGGCGGCCATGGGAAGGCCCTCATGCAGGGATGGGATGAAGAGGATCTCGGATTCCGCCATGGCGGTGTGAACGTCGCGGGCGTCGAGCCAGCCGCGAAAGGTGGTGCGGTCGGCCACGCCCTTCTGCCGGGCGAGTTCCTCCATCGGCGCGCGGAGCGGACCGTCGCCGATGACGTCGAGCGTCCACGACAGGTCGCGCACCAATGCGAGGCTCTCGATCGCAAGCAGGGGGTTTTTTTGCACGCTCAGGCGGCCGACCATCAGGAGCTTGTTGGCGACTTTCGGCCCCCCCGTGTTCGCGGGAGCGGCGATGCCGTTGAGGATCACGTGAGGATCGGCGGAGTACGCTGCGCGGGCGAGCGCTCCCACATAGGAGCTGACTGCCGTGGTGGTGGCGGCTCTTTTCCAGAGGATGCGGGCGAAGGGATCGACCACCTTGAAAAGGTGCGATGTTTGCTCCGGCACGCCGCCCGGCACGTCGCCGAGATGAGCCGTGAGCACATAGGGAATGCCCGTGAGGGCCGACACCGAAGCAGCCAATACTCCGGTGGGAACGGCGAAATGGGCGTGGATCACGTCGGGCCGCCACTTGCGCGCGATCTTCAGCGCGGGCAGGAAGCTGGTGGCGAGGTAAAGCGCCATCTCTGGCACGCTGCAGGTGTCCTCCTTTTTGCGGAAGGACTCGGCGCGGTCGATGCGTACGCCGTCGCGTTCTTCTCTCGTGGGCAGATGACGCATGCCCGAGGTCTGGACGCGCACCTCATGCCCTCGGGCGACGAGACCCGACGAGACCTGGGCCGCCACGCGTCCGCCGCCTCCTCCGACCGGCGGGTATTCATAGCAGAGGACGAGAACTTTCACGCGATGAGGCCAGCCCCCTGGCGGCGAGCCCGCCATTGTTCCGCCATGTACTGGCACCAGAGGAAGAGCCGCTCGTCGGATTTCAGGTTCAGATGCGCGACGGCCCTGGACTGGGCGAACTGCGAGGGCTCGGTGATGGTGAGCTTGCCGGTGTGAAACCACGCGCTCATCGGCGTGCCGAAGCCTTTTTTCTTCCGGTAAATGATGTCCGCCGGGAGGAGGGGCTCGAGCGCTTTTTTCAGGAGATACTTGGTGACGCCGTCGCGGAGCTTGAAGCGATTGGGCAGGCGGCGGGCGAAGTTGGCGACCTCGATGTCGAGGAACGGGCTGCGAGCCTCCAGGCCGTGCATCATGCTGGCGCGGTCGACCTTGGCGAGGATGCCGTCCTGCATGTAGATCTCGGTGTAAAATTGCAGCGTGCGGTCGAGCAGTGTGTTCTGGCGGCAGGAATCCCACACCTCGATCGCCTCGGAGTACACGGCTTCCAGATCGACGGGGCCGCCGAAGCAGCGGGAAAGCTCGCCGGGAGCGACCGCGCCGAGCCAGGCGGCATTCCAGTACGGCGCGGGGTACTGCACGCCGCCGAGACCGCGCTTGATCTTGAAGTCAAAGCTCAGGTTGTTGTGCGACACCGGCATGAGCGAGGCCAGGGCGGCGATGCCGTGATGCACGGGCTTCGGTACGAGGCGGGAATACCACTGGGCCTTGTTCAGGCCGCGAAAGGTCTCGTACCCGGCGAAAAGCTCGTCGCCTCCGTCGCCGCCGAGAGCGACGGTGACATGGCGGCGGGTGAACCTGCTGAGCAGCCAGGTGGGCAGGAGCGAGTTGTCGCCCTGCGGCTCGTCCAGCTTGTCGAGAATGAGCGGCAGCACCTCGATGGCCTTGTCGAGATCGAGCATCTCCAGCGAATGCGAGGTTTGCAGATGCTCGGCGGCGCGTTTGGCGAAGGCGGATTCGTCGAAGGTCGGCTCGGAGAAGCCAATACTGAAGGTCTTGAGCTGGCCCCGGTCGACGTGACGGCAGGCCAGGGCGGCGACGGCGGTGGAGTCAATGCCGCCGCTCAGGAAGACACCCAGCGGCACGTCGGACATGAGGCGTCGCGCCACCGCGCCATCGAGCAGGCCAAGGAGTTCCTCGGCGAGTTCCTGCTCAGGGCGGGAATTCCACGACTCCTCGGGCTCGAGTTCAAATCGCCAATAGCGGGAAATTTTTGGAGCCTCGCCGGGGCGGACGAGCAGATTGTGACCCGCGGGGAGCTTCCAGATTCCGTCGATGATGGAATGCGGGGCGGGAATGAGCGCGTAGGCGAAGAACTTTTGCAGGGCCAGCCGGGACTCATTGCGGGGCGAGGACGGGTGCTCCAGCAGGGCGGTCAGCTCGGAGGCGAAGGCGAATGCGCCCTGATGATGGAACCAGTAAAGCGGCTTTTTGCCGAAGCGATCGCGGCTGATGAAAAGCTCGCGCCGGGCGTGATCCCAGATCGCAAAGGCCCACATGCCGTTGAGACGCTCGACGAAGGCCGCCCCATGCTCGCGATAGCCATGCAGGAGCACCTCGGTATCGGAGTGGTCGGTTTGAAAAATGCATCCCCGCTGCTGGAGCTCCATGCGGAGTGCGGCGTGATTGTAGATCTCGCCATTGAAGACAATGGAGAACTGGCCATCCGCCGTGTGCATCGGCTGAGCCCCGCAGGTGAGATCGACGATGCTCAGGCGGCGATGGCCGAGATGCAGGCCCTCGGCCTCAACCTGATATAGTCCCTCGGCATCCGGTCCGCGGTGGGCCAGGGCATTGGTCATCCTCTGGAGATCGGAACGCGTGCCCGTCCCGAGAAATCCGGCGATGCCGCACATGATGTTAGCGGATGGCGGAGGAAACCGCCCTGCCCGCGTCGAAGGGCACCTCGGTTACGGTGGCGCCGGGGCTCACATTGCGCGTGCTGCGCACGATATAAATCGATTTTCCCTGCGACTCGTGGAAGGTGCGCGTCACCATCTCCGCGAGCAGACCCATGAGGACGCAGATCACGCCCGTCATGAAGGAAAAGACCGCCATCATCGGCAGCGGCGTCGCGGTGAAATAATACCCGCGGGTGCGCATGTAAAAGGTCCAGATCGTGAAGCCGAGCGAGGCGAGGAAGAACAGGATGCCCCAGAAGCCGAAAAGGTACATCGGCTTGAGCATGAACTTGTCCATGAACTTCACCGTCACGAGATCCATCAACACCTTGACGACGCGCTCGAGGCCGTATTTCGACGATCCGGCGGTGCGGGCATAGTGGTTGACGGGGATCTCTGTAATGCGAGCCCCGTGCCACTTGGCATAGATGGGCAGGAACCGGTGCATCTCGCCGTAGAGGCGGACGTTTTTGATCACCTCGGCGCGGTAGGCTTTCAGCGAACAGCCAAAATCGTGCAACTGCACCCCGGAGACCGCCGAGATGAGCTTGTTGGCCAAGATGCTCGGGAGGTTGCGCTGGAGGGCATTGTCCTGCCGGTCCTTGCGCCACCCGGAGCACACGTCGTATCCCGCCTCGATCTGCTCGAGCATGCGGGGAATGTCGTGCGGGTCATTCTGGCCGTCGCCATCCATGGGGATGATGACATCGCCCGAGGCGTAGTCGAAACCCGCCATCATGGCCGCCGTCTGGCCAAAGTTGCGCCGGAAGTGGATCACCTTGACCTGCGGGTGGTCCGCTGCGATGCGGTCCAGGATCTGGGCGCTCCGGTCGACGCTACCGTCATTGACGAAGATGATTTCCCATGGCTTGCCATAGGGGTCCATGACAGCCCGTACTTTTTCGAACAAGGGCTCGATCGAGCCTTCCTCGTTATAAATCGGAACCGTCAGTGAAATCATCAGCCGGGCAGCATCGGACCAAAATTTCCCGAGTGCCAGAAAAAAGCCGATCCCGGGGGCGCGGGAATTTCATTTTTTCTTGAAATGCCATCCTCAATGTCGTTGCTAGCCCTCAATGGGCTCGACCGCGCATAGTTACCACGGCCACTCCTCCTTTGGACGGGGTGCGGCGACCTGCCCATGACCGGACTCCCCTCACTGCTCTGGAAACGGATTTCCTCCCGGATCGCCCATCTGGACGCACGGTCTGCGGCAGCTTCGGTTGACGGAGTGCTCGCCCGCCATGGCTGGCTGCTCGTCCTCCTCATGGCGGTTGTCTATTATGCCCAATATTACCGGTCGGGGCTGAACCTGAGCGGCGAGGGTGGCACGGCGGCGGTGATCGCTCTGCGCCTGCTGGATGGCCAGCGCCCCATCGCGGATACCTTCCTCGGTTACAATGTGATGTGGTTTTACCCCGTCGTGTGGCTGTTTCAGGTCGTCGGGCCGAGTTACGTGGCGCTACGGATTTATTTTTTCGTCATTTGCACCTGCTCGGGGCTGTTGGCGTTTTTCACCATGCGTCGCGCCACGGGGCGCGGTTTCCTTTCGGTGGGGGTGGCTGCGCTGATCGTGCTGATCCCTGGCATGATTTTCCGCAACTACATGCCGTTTTTGGGGCTGCTGAACATGTACCTGTTCCTGCAGGCTTACGTGTTTCGGCACAAGGCGCCTGCTTTCCGGCTGGTCTGGATGGCGGCGGCCGGTGCGGGGCTGGGGTTGACCTACCTCATCCGGGTCGACCTGGGCCTGTTTTTTACGATCATCATGCTGGGGCTGGCCTTGCTGGGCCCATGCGTTTTTCCGGGGCGGCTGGGGCAGCGAATCGGCGTGTCTGCCCTCGGAACAGCGATGTCCCTGCTGGTCGCGGTGGGGCTGCAACTGCCGGTTTACTTTGATGCCCGGGCTCGCGGCTTTGACCAGCAGTTTATCGGCCAGTACCTGAGCTGGTTTCACCTTGTCCGCACGGGTCTTTTTGCCGCGACTACAGGCTCGCCTGAGCCTTCGGCAGGCGCATCAGCCCCGGCGGCGGCTCCGGAAGAGACGGCGGCGGCCAGCCTCCCAGCGGCCAAGCAGGATGCTCCCGAGCGCCCCATCGACCGGAGTTCCCTGCAACGGCCGCCCGTGAGCGACGCCTGGACCCTGCCGGTTTTTTACGACCGGGCGTTTGCCGCGATCATCCACCTCCCTCTGCTGCTGGCTCCGCTGTTTGTCGGAGGTTTTTCTATCGCCCTGCTCGTGGCCTTGATCCGACGGCGCGAAGAGGCGATGGCGGATTGTCTGACCGTGCTCGTCGCCCTGGGCTGCTCGCTGACGCTCTTTCCCCAATACTATTTTTTCCGCCCCGATACGCCGCACCTCAGCGAATTCATGGCTCCGTTTCTGGTTGCTCTGGCGCTGGCGGGCTGGTGTGCCTTGCGGCATTGCCGCCGCCTGGGTGCGGCGGGGATCGCCGTGGCGTGGATGGTGGTGATCCTGGCGGTCATCGATGCGGGTCTGTACGCCTACCATTCGTTTCCGAAGGAATCCGCGGGGACGATCGCGGCAAAGAGCAAGCGACGCTACGAGTTTGTCGCCGAGAATGGCGTCCATGTCTGGCTGAAGAAGAAGGAGCTGGCAGAAATGCAGGGCGTCTACGACCTCCTGCGCACCCGGACCAAACCGGGCGAGTATGTTGTCTGCTACCCGTACGCGCCGACGATCAACTTTTTCGCGAACCGCCCTTCCTACGAGTACAACCTCTACATCGACAACGCTACGGCGGGGGCGGATTTCCATCGGGAAACGCTGGCCGAACTCGCGAAATATGCTCCCGCCGCCGTGGTGATCGACAATCGGCAGATCAATAAAAACGACGCCTCCCAATTCTCTCAATGGGCCGCTGATACCTACGAGTATATCCGGTCGCACTACCATCTGGGCGGGACCTTCGGGCGTCAGGAGGTGTATTTGCGCGACGGTTCGGCGGCTGCGCAATGACCCGCTGCGTTGCCGGGATCTGCTCTCCGGCCCGGCGAGCTTTCCTCTTGCCCGATGACGGGTGGCCCGGTAGGCAACCGTGATGAATCGCGAAAATACTCGGACAATACCATCCCTCGGGGGCCTTGCTAAAGTGGCTCCGGCGGGCATTGAGTGGCTGGTCCTGGCGTTTCTCCTTTTTTGCGCATGGCAGGCGCGGGCGCCGCTCGCCCCGATACCCTTTGGCGATCCGGACACCTGGGGCTACATCAATCCCGCGCTCTCCTGGCTGAGCGGCCAGGGGTTTCAGCAGACCAATGGCCGAGACTGGCTCTACCCGGGCCTGGTGACGCTTTTCCTCAAGACCACGGGCAGCTTTGCCGGGGTCTTCTACTGGCAGCAGGCGCTGGGATATCTGGCGATCATCCTCATGGCCGTGACCTGGCGCATCTGGGTGTCATTCTTCGATTTTTCGCCCTGGGTCCGGTTGATCCTTACTCTTGCCGGAGCCATCCCCATCTGGATGCAGGGAGTCAATCCGCAGCTCATCTTCCTCGAGTCGGCTCTCCGGCCGGAGTCTGTCATGCAGTTCTTTGGCTATGCCCAGCTGGCCTGCCTCCTGGCCTATTGCTGGTGTCGCTGGAAGCAACCCCATGCGCTGCTCGCCGTCCTTGCGGCAGCCGGGGCGCTGTTTTTTGCCTACGCTTGCCTGTTGCTCAAACCCAGCTGGCTCTTTGCCTTTCTTGCGACGATCGCTCCCATCTTCGTCGGCATTGTCGGCAAAGGGTTGCCGCTTCGCGCCCGGCTCATTGGTCCCGCGCTCGGTGTGCTCCTGTGCGGGGTTTTCCTCTGGCTCCCGCCGGAACTCTGGTTCGTCAAAGACAAGCGGTCTCGCACGTTTCTTCCCTCCACGCTTTTCACGATTCATTCGCGGCTGATTGAGAAAAAGCTGACCGCCGATGCGGCCGCGATGCCTGCCGGAGACCCGGAGAAGGCGCGGCTGGAGACCTTGCTCACCGAACTGCGCAGCGAGATGCACGTCGCGGAGACGATGCAGCACAACTACGAGAAGCTCGGCTTCAATCCCGACTACCTCTTCTACCGCTCGCATTTCATGATCTCCCTCTACAACTACGCCGGAGGAGATCCTGAGAAGTTCCGCTCCTATTGCATCAGGCTCTATCTCACCACCGCCCTGACGAATCCCGCGGGAATGGCAAACAAGGTGCTTACTCAAATGAGCCACGTCCTCCTGCCTTCCGGCTCGACCTTTTACCGAGCCGATCTGGTGTGGAAACGCATCGCGAAGTCGACCGGTAGCTCCTTCGGCATGGACGTGGTCGACGACTACACGCCGCAGGTGCAGGAGATGTGCCGGGTCTATCTGGACCAGGCGGCGGCAATGACCCAGCACCTGCCCAAACTCCATCGGAGCAAGGTCGGGCGGGACTGGGCAAAGATCGCAACGAGGCTCAACATCCCGACCATGATCCTCTTTATCGTCGCGTTCGGCGTGGTCCTGGTCCGGCCGCCGCTGGCCCCTTATCGGCTCGCCGCCTGGGGAGCGATGATCCTCTTCTCCGCACCCATGGGCAATGCTCTCACGGTTTCCCTCGTCCATGCTCTGGACATCCAGCGATACCGCATCAGCCTCGGAGGATTCCTTCTCTTCGCCTTGACGGCGATGGCCGGGTTCGTCTTGGTTGTTGCCGCACATTATCTCCGTCCTGTGGCCTGGAAGTACCTCCAGCCGCTCGTGCGGAAATATCTCCCAACCCGTTCGTGACTCATCTTGCCATGGCCAACTCCCTGTCTCCCACCTCGCCGTCCATAGCGGTACTCGTGCCCTGTTACAACGAGGAGAAGACCGTCGCCAAAGTGGTCGCCGATTTTCAGCGCGTGCTGCCCGAGGCAACGATCTGGGTCTTTGACAATCGCAGCACAGACCGCACCTCCGAGGTGGCCCGCGCGGCTGGAGCCAAGGTGGTTTATTCCCCGGATCAAGGGAAAGGCTGCGTCGTGCGGCATATGTTTTCCACGATCGAGGCCGATATCTACATCATGGTGGATGGCGACTCGACCTACTCGGCGGATTCCGCGCCCGAACTCCTCAAGACCTTTCACGAGCTCTCCGTCGACATGCTCGTCGGAAAACGCTGCACGCCCAAGGAGGAACTGGCTGGCGCCTACCGCCCGATGCACCAGCTCGGCAACCAGTTCGTCTGCTGGCTCATCCGCTCCGCGTTTCGCGCGCCGATCGAGGATGTCTTCAGTGGATACCGCGTTTTCACGCGCAACTTCGTAAAAAGCATTCCACTTTACGCCTCCGGTTTTCAGATCGAGATCGAGATGACCCTGCAGGCACTCTCCAAGGGATACCGCGTCGCCGAGATCGACACTCCCTACGGATCACGCCCAGAAGGAAGCTTTTCCAAACTCAATACCTACCGCGACGGTGCGCTGGTCGTCTGGGCTTTTGCGCTCATTTGCCGTGATTACCGCCCAGGGCTGTTTTTTGGACTCGTCGCGGCGATCTTTCTGCTCCTGAGTCTGGCGGCCGGTGTGCTGCCGATCGTTGACTACGCCATCTTCCGATACGTTTACCACGTGCCTCTGGCGCTGCTGGCGGTGGGATTCGCCATCCTGGGCGCACTCAGCCTCAGCATCAGTTTCATCCTGCAAACCCAGCTGCGCTATCACAACGAACTGCATGCTTTGATCCGGCGCACGTCTCATCTGAAATAGCCGAAAAATAACGTCTGGGTGCCCCCCAGGGCCCGGGCGAGTGGCTACTCGTAACTGCGCAGGAGATCATGCCGCCACGCGGCGGAGTCCTCGCGCACGAAGACCAGCTCGGTGAGCCAGAGCGTTTGGCTCCGCGGTGCGCGGTTGAAATCGGTGAAGTCGAAGAGACGATAGCCGTGGGAGCTCAAGAACGAGTAAATGGCGTGAAAGGAGTTTTCCAGCTCCTGGCAGCAGACGCCGCACTCCACGAGAAACACCTCTGTTTTCCCCAGCAAGCTCGATGCACCTCGCAACACGCTCAGGTCGAGTCCCTCGGCATCGATTTTGACGATATCCGGCACCCGGCCTTCCGAGCGCACGACATCATCGAGAGTCGTGATGGGAACCGCGCGCTGGGGGATGCCCTGGCGCTGCGCCTCCTCCCGGGACAGTCTAAAGTTGGCGCTGTCATCGCGAGTCGTCAGCGAAAGCATCATCTCCCCCGCCTGCTCGCCGACACCCGCTGTGATCCACCGAACCTTGCCGCTTCCGAGAAGCTCCGCAGAGTGCGCCTGCAGCTCGCTTTGCGGTTCGATCAGGAGGTAGTCCGCATCGGGAAAAAACTGGAGCGCGGTGCGGGTCCATTTTCCATGGTTCGCGCCGACATCAATGATGAACGAGGGTGCCGGACCGATCCGCGTCCATGTCTTCAGGAACGACTCGAGAGGGGAAAGCCTGCGATTTGCCAAGTCAATGCGACGCAGCTCGAAACCCAATTGACGGAGAGAGTATGAGACCAGGCGCTTCAACATTGTTTCATCAGGGAATCGGGCACCGTACATGTGACGCGAGGGACACTGCAATATGCAATGTGCCGCTCCGTCAGGGAGACGCCCCCCGGAGCGATAAACCTCGATAACCAGGGGTGAGTTTTTGGTATAGCCCGATCCTCCTGCCCTCTCACTGATCACCAGCAGCATCTGCCGCGTAAAACCTCTCCTAGGGTGCAAATGAGACCATCTCACCCGGTCGATGTTCCGCCTCTCTCCGGGGCTGAACACCCAGGGCAGATGAAATCAATCTGTATCCATGGCGCGGCGGCGGCAAGGGCCGTCCTGGCGCATCGACCGTCGGGGCAGCAGGTATCCAGGCAGCCATATCGCAGCCACCGTGCCATGTCGCCCCGGCATTTCCCGATCAGCGATCACAGATGGAATTAAACCACTCCCGTAGAAATCAGATCGATCTTACTAAAGAATGATAATAAATGGAGAGTGATACTCTTCTGGCAGCGAAAGCTGGCTAAAGTCCGGGACTTCATTTTTTATTGAAATTATTGAAGGCCGAGCATACATCTTGCCGCAGACATGCTGGAAAAATCCATCACCTTGCCAGAGGAAGCGGGCAAAGAACTGTCGGAGCTCGAGATTGAGGCTATCCAGATGTTTATTAACTTCCTGAAACTGATTGGGTTGCCAAAATCAGTCGGGGAAATTTACGGGCTTCTTTTCGTCGCTCCGAAGCCTTTGGCGATGGATGAAATCATGAGCCGTCTCAATATCAGCCTCGGTGCCGCCAGCCAGGGACTCAAGCTCCTCCGCGGCGTCGGAGCCGTAAAAGCGACCTACGTCCCTGGAGACCGGCGTGATCATTACGTCGCCGATCTGGAGCTGAGCAAATTTGCCACCGCCTTCATCAAGGAAGAGCTCCACCCCCGCATGGAGCGCGCCCTCGAGCGCATCCGTCGCATGGAGCAACTCTCCGCCGACATGACCCCCGAGCAGCGAAAGGCCACCATGATGAAGATCGAGCGACTCAAGCACTGGCTCGAAAAGGGCAACAAGATGCTCCCCTGGATCTTGAAGTTCCTCGTCCGATGACCTGCTCCCAAGAGGAGCACCGTCTGTGAACCAGACGAAAACCAACATCTTAAAACCGAAAAAATGGTTTCGCCCAATGCGAGTGACCAAGGGCGGCAGCATGCCCGGAATTTTTCCTCTTAATGGATAGTCTCGTAAAAGCTCCCGATGCATCCCCGGAAAAGTGGGATCGCATTATTAGCGCCAGGCGTTCCTGGTTTGACCTAAATCTCGCAGATGTCTGGCGATATCGTGACTTGATCTATCTGCTCTTTCGTCGGGATTTTGTATCCACCTACAAGCAAACGATACTTGGTCCCTTATGGTTTATTCTTCAGCCGTTGCTGACGACAATAGCCTTTGCCTTGGTCTTTGGTCAGATCGCCAAAATGGGCACCTCAGGCGTGCCACCCTTTATTTTTTACATGCCCGGCATCGTAATGTGGGGGCTTTTTTCGTCCTGCCTGATGCGCTGCTCTGGAGTTTTCACGGCCAATGCACAGATATTCAGCAAAGTCTATTTTCCCCGACTTACCGTGCCAATCGCCTCCGTGTTCTCCATTTTGGCAACATTCGCCCTCCAGTTCCTAATGTTTTTGGTGTTCCTTTTGTTTTTTTATCTGCGAGGTAATGATATTCGCCCCAGTACCGCTGTACTGACCTTCCCTCTGCTCGTTTTGCAGCTCTGTTTGATGGGCGTGGGATTTGGTTGTATCATCAGCTCTCTTACCACTCGTTATCGCGATCTCCAGATGGCGCTGAGCTTTGGCATGCAGCTTTGGATGTATGGGAGTTGCATTTTTTATTCCCGGTCTCAGATCGACGAAAAATATCGATGGCTCCTCGATTTGAATCCCGTGGCGCCCATTATCGAAACCTTTCGCAACTCCTTCCTGGGGACCGGGTCCGTAAATTATACAGAACTGGCCATTCTGACCGCCGTCTCTTGCATAATATTCTCCGTGGGCGTTGCGATTTTTAACCAAGTCGAGAAGAACTTTGCGGATACCATCTAGTCGAGGCGAGGGAAAGTAATGTCTGAACTGATCCGTATTGAAAATGTTTCTAAGCGCTATCGCCTGGGTGCAATTAACCGGGGAATGCTCGTTAAGGACATTCAGAGCTGGTGGGCGCGCAAGAGGGGGAAGGAAGATCCGCATTCCATCATTGGCGAACATCGTAAGCGTGTAGATAAAGACGGTGAGTTCTGGGCTTTGCGAAATGTTGATCTTTCAATTAATGCGGGCGATACATTGGCTGTCATTGGGAGAAACGGAGCTGGGAAATCCACGCTCCTCAAGATTTTAAGCCGAACGACCACGCCTACTTCAGGGCAAATCAAAACGCGTGGCAGAATTTCAAGCCTGCTGGAAGTTGGTACCGGGTTTCATCCGGAACTCACCGGGCGAGAGAACGTTTTTCTCAACGGGGCAATTCTTGGGATGAGCCGTAGAGAAGTTCGGGCCAAGTTTGATCAAATTGTGGAGTTTGCCGAAATCGGAGAGTTCATCGATACTCCGGTAAAGAGGTATTCCAGCGGCATGTATGTGCGGCTTGCTTTTGCAGTTGCGGCTCATCTGGATCCTGAAGTTCTTGTTGTTGACGAGGTTCTCGCTGTCGGAGATGCAAATTTTCAAAAAAAATGCCTCGGAAAGCTTAATGATGTAAACAAGGAGGGTCGGACGGTTATTTTTGTTAGCCATAATATGGCGATGTTGACGACACTTTGTCGATTTGCGGTTGTTTTGGATGCTGGGCAAGTTATTTACCCCAAAGGAGGTATCGCTCCGGGTGTTGATTGTTATCTGGGGAAAATTTCTGAGACAGCGCGAAAGTCGCTCTCGGAACGAAGTGATCGAAGCGGTGAGGGCGATGTTAGGATTCGAGAGCTTTCGATTCTGAATGAAGATATGGATGCTGATAAACGAGTTTATTTATCGGGTCAAAAAGTGGAATTTCACATCCGCTTTCGTAGTCATGTTCAGCGAAGGTATGAGAACCTGTCGTTCGCGATAGGTGTATATCATGGACACTCCGTGTTTGTTGGTCTTCTTTGTAATGAACTTTCTTGTGATCTGCTGAGTTTTGATGGAGGAGAGGGGGTTGTGGTTTGCAGTATGGATAAGTTGCCCTTAACAAAAGGAATGTATGTGCTTAATGTTATTGTTAGGGAAAATGGTGTAATTCAAGACTGGATCCAGGAAGCGAAGGTGTTTGAGGTTGAGAATGGAGACTACTTTGGTACAGGGAGAGCGGTTCCGGAATCTCATGGTGGCGTGCTGTTTGAGCAGCGTTGGGAGTTACGGTAATGCTGGGTGTTGAGGCTTGATATATTATGAGATCTGGCGTGATGAATGATTTTTTTCGTGAGGTTCGAGGTGATTGGAGGGGAGGGAGGGCGCTTCTGCAGTTTCTCTATTATTGGAAATGGAAGCGTTCTTTGAAAGTGGGAGCTAGCTCGATCGGTGATCGTATGCCGTGGATTAGTTACGATGCCATAAAGGTTCTGGATAAATGCCTTACAAAAAAGTCGACTGTTTTCGAATTTGGGGCGGGTGGATCGACTTTATTTTTTTTGGACCGGGTTGCGAGAGTGTATTCAGTTGAGCATAATCCAGAATGGATTATGCTTCTGAATAAAGTTGTTTCTGCTGAGGAGGCGGAAAGGTGGTGCGCTTTCCTTTGTGAGCCAACTTCTGATGGTATATGTTCCACTCCGGCTCATCCGGAGGGTTATCTGTCTGACGATGAAATGTATGTCGGAAAATCCTTTAGAGAATATGCGACTGCAATCGAGCGTGTTGGAGTGTCAGGGTTTGATGCTGTTTTAGTTGATGGGAGAGCGAGACCGTCATGCATTATGCATAGTCTGGATAAAGTTAAGCCGGGCGGTTTGCTGGTTGTTGATAATGCTGAGCGGGATTATTATCTGCAAAACACAGCGGAGCCCATATCGAGGCTTTACGAGCCCGTGCTTCAAACAATGGGAGCGATTGCGTATAATCGCACTTTCACGAAAACATCAATCTGGCGAAGGTTGTAGACCCCTTGGAGAATATGTGGACTCTTTTTCGACGAAATAAACAATCAGAACCATCTTTGCGGAATGAGTTTTTTGGTCAAGAAGGTGAGGATGCTGTTCTTTCTGGCTTGATTGATCCAAAGGGGAATCGTGAAGGATTTTTCGTTGATGTCGGAGCGCATCATCCCACGAGGTTTTCCAATACTTGGAAATTCTATCAGGCGGGTTGGCGAGGGATTAATATTGATCCCACCCCGGGGAGCATGACTTCGTTTCGTGAGATTCGGACGGAGGATGTCAATCTGGAGGTTGGAATAAGTTATGAAGCGGCGATGCGGAAGTTCTATTGTTATAATGAGCCTGCTCTGAACGGCATTGATAATGATCGGCGGGAGGAACTGAAGGATACGCACTACAAGCTGGAGCGCATCCTTGATATTGAGACCCTGCCGCTCTCGGAGATCCTTAGGCGGCACGAGAGTAAGTTCGTCAGCCCGAATTTTTTGACGATCGATGTTGAGGGGCTGGAAATTGAGGTGCTTTCGTCTCTCGACTTAAACAGATACCCTTTTGATTTCATACTGATCGAGCAACGGCTTCCTAATCTCGCCGCCCTGGGTGACTCCGATATTTGGAGATTTATGACGGAGCGAGGATACAAGGCTGTTGCCTGTACGGGGCGAACAGTATTTTATCAAAGGTTGGGTGACGCTGCGTGACCGAAGCAGGCACATTGGCGCCGGTTGCGCTTTTTGCTTATAATCGTCCTCAGCATTTGCGGCAGACTGTAGCGGCCCTCGCGAAGAATGCTCTCGCCGGTGACTCCGAACTGTTCGTCTTTTTGGATGGACCGCGGGAGGAGAGCGATCGCGCCCTCGGCGACGAGATTCGGAAATATGTTTCATCGATCAGCGATTTTCGATCCGTTTCCTTGGTTGATCAGGATAAGAACATCGGACTTGCGGCATCAATCGTTGCCGGAGTTTCGCAGACGCTCGAAGCTTTCGAGTCCGTTATCGTGGTTGAGGATGACATCGCGACCTCGCCTTTCTTCCTTCGGTACATGAATGACGCTTTGAGTGTCTACCGATACGACGATGCGGTCGCGAGCATTCATGGATTCGTTTATGAAATGGAGGGTCTTCCCGAGACATTCTTCCTGAAAGGTGCCGACTGCTGGGGGTGGGCTACCTGGCGTCGGGCATGGAGGGTTTTCGATTCGGACGGGAGGCGGCTGTTGAGAGATATCGAGGAGGGAGGACTTCAGCGCGAGTTTGATCTTGATGGTGCTGCACAATATACCCAGATGCTTCGCGATCAGATCGACGGACGAAATGACTCTTGGGCGATCCGCTGGCATGCGTCTGCCTTTTTGAGAGGTATGCTCACTTTGCATCCGGGTCGTTCGCTGGTTCGGAATATCGGACTCGATGGGAGCGGAACGCATTGCCATAATGTTCCAGCCCACCTTCTGGTGGAGGCGGGGGATCGTCCCCTGCGTGTCGATCGTCTCCCTGTGGTGGAGAATACAGAAGCGAGAAAGAAGATTGTCGACTTTTTGCGCGCTCAATCGCTTCCGTGCTGTAATGGGGAAGGCGTCCTTTCCCGAGTTATCCGTTATTTAAGATCGGTGCTTTTTGTTAAGTAATGAGCCTGCGTGATATTCCATCGTTCCGGGAATACCTATGGAAAGTTTACTCCGCCTTGCGAAGTGCCGTCGATGAGACTGAGGTGGCTGCGGCGCCGACGGAGCCTCCCGTTTTCTCGGGGAACTACCCGTCCTGGGAGATAGCCGCTGAGGAGTGTGGCGGATACGATACGGACAAGATTTTTACAAAGATCAAGGACGCCGTGATTGCAGTTCGGGATGGACACGCTGCCTTTGAGCGAGATTCCGTTCTATTTGAAAAGCCGGAATATCGGTGGGAAGCGCTTGCGGCCTTGTTGTGGCAGGCGGCCCGGGATCGAGGTGAGCTGCGGGTGCTGGATTTTGGAGGCTCGCTAGGAAGCGTCTATTTCCAGTCTCGTACTTATCTGACTGATCTTCCTGCGATCAGATGGGGGGTTGTGGAGCAAGCGCATTACGTCGATTTTGGAAACAGGGAGCTTTCTTCGGATGTGCTTCAGTTCTTCCAGGAGATCGAGCTGGGACTCGATGCGATCCGTCCCAACGCGGCTTTTTTCGGTGCCTCTCTGCAGTATCTCCCGGCTCCCTTCGAGATACTTGAGCGAATTCTCTCCCATCGAGTGTCGTCTGTGGTCTTTGACAAGTTGGCATTGTTGGATGGGGCCGCCGATCGATTAACCATCCAGCGAGTTCCGAAGCATATTTATGAGGCTTCTTATCCTGCCTGGTTCTTTTCTGAGGTGCACTTTCTGGAACGCATGAAAAGCGCCGGATACAAGTGCGTGTCAGAATGGAAGAACATCGACGAGTATCCCCTGGTGGGCGCAACGACGGCGTTCAAGGGGTTTCATTTTGTAACGGTATAGAACTTATTCCTGTCGCTAGGATCTGCTTCTGCGGTTGACGGGAATATCTCACATCGCGAATTTTTCATGAAAGCGCTTATTACCGGCGGTCTCGGTTTCATTGGTTCCAATCTGGCCCGGCGTCTTGTGGCTGGGGGGGCCTCGGTCACTTTGATCGACAGTCTGGTGCCGGAGTATGGTGGCAACCTCTTTAATATCGAGGGCATCGGGGATCGGGTGCGAGTCAATATTTCGGATGTGCGGGATCAGTATAGTCTCTGCCATTTGGTGAAGGGGCAGGATGTTTTGTTCAACCTGGCGGGACAAACGAGCCATATGGATTCCATGGCTCGGCCGGAAATCGATCTCGATATCAATTGCAAGGCGCAGCTCTCGATTCTCGAGGCCTGTCGGCATCACAATCCAAAGATTCGCGTCATCTTCGGCAGCACGCGGCAGATTTATGGGAAGCCGCGTTATCTGCCGGTGGATGAAAACCATCCGCTCGATCCGGTGGACGTCAATGGCGTCAACAAGCTGGCGGGTGAGCAGTATCACCTGCTTTACGGAAAGGTATATGGCATCGCCACAACGGTGCTGAGATTGACCAATGTGGTTGGCCCGCGCATGCGGGTGAAAGACGCCCGGCAGACGTTTCTCGGAGTCTGGATTCGCAACCTGATCGACGGGAAGCCTATCGAGGTCTGGGGCGGCGAGCAGTTGCGCGATATCCTCGATGTGGCTGACTGCGTGGATGCCCTCCTCCTCGCTGCCCGGTCGGATAAATCGACCGGGCAGATTTACAATGTCGGGTCGAGGGAGGCGATCAACCTGCTCGATCTCGGCAAGCTGCTGGTCGATGTGAACGGTGGCGGCGAGATCGTCGTGCGCGAGTACCCGGCTGATCGCAAGAGCATCGACATCGGCGACTACTATACGAATGCCGATAAGATCCAGACCGATCTCGGCTGGGCTCCTCGTGTATCCCTGCGCGACAGCCTGGCGGGGTTGCTCGATTATTATCGAAAGAATCTCTCCTCCTATGTCTGAGCTGTCCCTTGTTCTCCCAGCCAACCCGGCTGCTTCTTATCAGGCGCATCGTGAGGAATTCGACGCGGCTTTGCAGGCTGCGCTCGGAGGCACGAACTATATCCTCGGCGAAAATGTCTCGGCCTTTGAGCGTGAATATGCCGCCTGGATGGGCGGCGGGCAGGCGATTGGCGTGGCCAATGGCACGGATGCCGTCGAGTTGTGCCTGCGCGCTTGTGGAGTGCAGCCCGGCGATCTTGTGGCGCTGCCGACCCACACTGCGGTGGCTACCGCGACTGCAGTCGTGCGGGCGGGAGCGAAACCGGTATTCCTCGATATCAACCCGGAGACCTTCCTACTCGACCTTGCATCCTTGGGAAAGGTGCTCGTTTCGGAGAAAAAGCTCGCTGCAGTGGTGGCGGTTCATCTTTACGGCCAGGCTGTCGACATGACGACTCTCATGGCCTGGGCCGGGACCTATGGTTTTCAGGTGGTGGAGGATTGTTCGCAGGCTCATGGAGCATTGTGGGAGGGGCGCAAGGTCGGCTGGTTCGGCCACGCTGCGGCATATAGCTGCTATCCGACAAAGAACCTTGGAGCCATCGGCGATGCCGGCATTGCTTTTACGGCGTCACCGGACATTGCGGAACGGATTTTGTCTCTTCGTCAATACGGCTGGCGCGAGCGGTACATCAGCTCGGAAGTTGGAATGAACTCCCGGCTCGATGAATTGCAGGCTGCCATCCTGCGCGTGAAGCTGCGATATCTGGACGCGGATAATGCGCGCCGCCGCGCTATTGCCAGTCAATACGATGCTGCCTTTTCCTCGCTGGAGATCCTTCGGCCGTCCGTTCACGAGGGCCATGTATTCCATCAATACACCATCGCGACCGAGCGGCGTGATGATCTCAAGGATTCCCTCGCCGAGCGCAAGGTGGTGGCCGGGATTCTCTACCCGCAGCCGATTCATCGCCAGTCGGCCTATTACGAATACGTCGATGAAAGCACGGTGGATCTGAGTTCCGCGGAGGAGGCTTGTCGGACCTTGCTGTGTTTGCCGATGCATCCCCATCTTTCGGATGAGGATGTGGCGCGGGTGAGCGATGGTGTAGTCAGCTTTTTTGCATGAGGCATTTCTGCACCTATGCAGATCATCGATTTCTGCCCCGGGCGCTGGCCCTGGTGGATTCGCTGAGGAAAAGTGGGGATGATTTCCGCCTTTGGTTTCTCTGTCTCAGCCCGGAATGCCATGAACGGCTGGGGCGGTTGGGAGATGCCAATATCGAGGCGGTCAATCTGGAGGAGCTGGAGGCTTTCGATCCCGCGCTGCTCGCGGTGAAGCCGGAGCGCAGCCGGGCGGAGTATATTTTCACGCTCACCGCCGCGTGGATGGTATTCCTGTTCGAGCGGCACCCTCAGATCGATCTCCTGACCTATCTCGATGCGGATCTGTATTTCTTTGGAAATTACGAAGCGGTATTCGCGGAACTGGGCGATGCGGCGATCGGGATTATTGAACACCGGCACGCCCCTGACTCGGAGCGCCTGCAGTACGGGCGTTTCAACGTTGGTTGGGTCTCCATAAGGCGGGATGAGGATGGCCTGGGTTGTGTGCGGCGGTGGCGTGAACAGTGCATCGAGTGGTGCCATGATCGAGTCGAGGACGGAAAGTTTGGCGATCAAAAGTACCTGGATGAGTGGCCGGAACGTTACCGCGGTGTGAAGATCATCGATCATCCTGGAGCAAACCTCGCGCCTTGGAACCTCGGCAGACACAAGGTCGGCGGCACTCTGGCCCTTCCCACGGCAGACGGACGCCCGGTGCTCTTTTATCATTTTACCAACATGTGGCGACGGCTGCCGCGGTATGTATGGACCGGTTTGGGGGATTACGATATCGCCTTGTCTGCCAAAAAGGTGGCCGCGAGGAATCTCTATCAATCCTATCTTGGCGCCATAAAGCGAGTGAATCAAAGGCTCCGGCTCGTCGGCTTCTCCGATTTCGCTTTTAATTTTTCACGACATGATAGCCCGGAGAATCTGCCGAAAGGAATGTCGCTGGGAGAGCGGTTCGATGCCTGGCGCAGGCTCCATACTCAGCGCAGGGCTGGCGATCTTGTTTATTTTCCGGAGTAGCCTGTGAGCGATGATCTCAAGATCTCGGTGGTCACACCGAACTACAATGGTGCCGCCCGGCTGGCCAGAGCACTGAATTCTGTCCTCGCCCAGGATTATTCAAATTTCGAGTACATCGTCGTTGATGGAGCAAGCACAGATGAAAGTCGTGGCATCCTGGAGGGCTTCCGTGGACGATTGCATCAGCTCATCATAGAGCCTGACCATGGACAGTATGACGCGATCAATAAGGGGTTTTCCTGGTCGACCGGCGACATCCTGTGCTGGCTGAATAGCGATGATACCTACTTTCCGTGGACCCTTCGCGTCGTGGCACGCGTCTTTCGCGATTTTCCGGAAGTTGAGTGGATCACAGGAATTCGGAGCGGGCTGCGTGATGATGCAGTGCAGGATCTCTCAAATCTCACGCCGTTCCCCAGGGATCTGCTGGCGGGAGGAGCATTTCACTCGGGGGGGCTGGGATGTGTCATGCAGGAGTGTTGTTTTTGGCGTCGCAGCCTTTTTGAGAAGGTCGGTGGACTGGACGTACGATGGTCCCTCGCGGCGGACTTCGATCTGTGGACTCGCTTTGCGGCGCATACAGATCTCGTAGCCACGACGGCTTTACTCGGAGGATTTCATTACACCGGGGAGAACCGGTCTGCTCGAAATGCCGATGTTTACGCCGAAGAGGTGCGTCAGATTCGTGCTCAGTTGCCAGAAGACAAGGTGCGAGGGGGCGATTTGCTTATCCGACGCAAGAGCCGGGTGGAAAAATTCTTCTTCAAGCGTCCATGGTCCACGCGGCTCGTCCATTCCTGGTTTTACCAGACGAATCATTTTGCTCCGGTTTTGATCTTTGACGCGGGAGCAGATCGTTATCGGAAACGTCAACAGAGGTATTCCATTACCTAGCTGTGCGGGTGAAATTTTCCATCATTACACCGTGCCGCAATGCGGCGGGGCTGCTTGGCGAGACGATGGAGTCAGTCGTCAACCAGACGGCAGTTCGTGATGGTTCTGTCGAGTTGGAGTATCAGATCATCGATGGAGCCTCTACTGATGGTACGGAGGCTCTTGCGGCACGGTATGCTGATCGGGGCGTGGAGTTTCGCTCCGAGCCGGATTCGGGGATGTACGATGCCCTGGCAAAGGGATTGCAGTGCGCCACGGGTGACGTGGTGGCGTATCTGAATGCCGGGGATACTTATCATCCCCACGCGTTTGAGATTCTGGCGGAGGTATTCACTCATCCTGAAGTGGATTGGGTGACGGGATACAGCGTATTGCAGAATGAACTTTCGCAGATCATCGCGTCGTGGAAGCCGCCGCGGTTTCGACGTGAGTTTTTTGAGACCGGTGTTTACCTCGGTCCGCATCCGAGGCCCAGCGTACAGCAGGAGTCGACTTTTTGGTCGGCCAGGTTGAATCGCTCCATTGACTTCGAGAAACTGCGCCGGTTTCGATTGGCGGGGGATTATTTCCTGTGGCATTCGTTTGCGTCGCAGGCTCCGCTGCATTCTGTGTACTCGCATCTCGGGGCCTTCCGGATTCATCACGGTCAGCTCAGCAGCAGCATCGACTCCTATAATGAAGAGGCTCGCGCGTTGGTACGCCCGATGACTTTCCGCGAAAGGCTTACCGAGTACTGGGAATTTCGCTGCAATCCCGCTTTCCGGCGGTTCCTGTGGAATCACATTCTCCCTCCATCCCCGGCGCGCATATTTGACTACGATTGTGCCGAGGCACGGTGGAAAGCCCGCTAGTATTTTACTGAGTCCGCTTAAATGAAAAAGCCCGTCGTCTTTCAGTGGATTGAGCCTTGTCGGAGCGAGCGTCTTCGCGTTGCTCAGGCCAAGCTGCTGGAGAGCATCGAGACTTTCGGTCTTGATCCTGTGATCTTTCGTGCGGGACCGGAGATGGTGAAATTTGGCGAGATTCTGAAGCTTGGCCGTGAGAATTCCAACGGACAGGGGTTTGTCTGGTGCAACTCGGACGTCATCATCACCCGCGATCCTTACGATCTTCCGAATCTCGAAATCGCCCACGGCTTTCATCGGCGCGAGTTGCCATCGCATGAGATTACCTACGGGGTGGATATGTATTACCTCCCCAATGCTCTCTGGGACGACCTGCTCGCGCCCGATATGCCCGATCTGTGGTGCGGAGCGGCGACGATTGACTGGTGGCTTACGCGCGCCTGCCAGAAGGCAGGGGCCTATGAAAACCACGTGGGCTACATCGATCATCCCTCGCACGAGCGATCACAGGCCAGCGCGGGTGGCGACCGTTATTTCAAGCATAACGTGAAGCACTACAATGCCTGGGCGAGGCGCAACGGTATCGGGACGCTTGATACCTATGTGGAACTGCCGTTTCTCGGCATCTGGCAAAACTCCATCCGATCACTTTGGCGAAAATCTCGCTAGGACTTGTCATGGCGGAAGGTTCATCGATGTTTGCATCACTGCGCGCGAAGTTGTCGGCTTTGTTGGGACGGGGCGAAGGACATCCTCGCGATGAACGGCTGAGACCAGCACTCGACCATTACCTCGCGGGGCAGTTTATCGGTGGTGCGCTACGGGAGCGCAGACCATTTCTGGCGAGTCGGCTTGGTTGGATGGAAAGTAATGGTCTCGGGACTTTTCAGGAGAATGGTCGGGCGGACGAGGCATTCTTACGGAAAATGTGGCTGCATGCCGGAGTGTATCCTGCGACGGCAGAGCAGTTCGCGCGCTTTGCGGAGATTTACCTGGGCGCGTTGGAGCAGGCAGACTTGCTCGGCTTGATGAATGCTCCCTACGAGGCCATTCATGTGCGCAATCGGTGCCCTGGGGCCGTATTGACTGATCTTGGCTCGCTTGAGCCGTACCTCGGCCCGGCGCCGTGGTCGCGGCATCTGGCGGGGCTGGACGTTCTGGTAGTGCATCCGTTTACGGCTTCGATTGAGGATCAATATCGCAATCGACGGGAGGATTTGTTTTCGAATCCCGACGTCCTTCCCGCATTCAATCTCAAAACGCTCCGCCCGCCGCAGACGCTTGGCGGCAATAGCGACGGACATGCTTCCTGGAGCGAGAGTTTCGAAGCCTTGTCCCAGGCGGTGGCTGCGCAAACATTCGATGCCGCCATCGTCGGATGTGGAGCCTATGGCCTGCCGATTGGTGCGGTGATCAAGAAGCTGGGCAAACCCTGCATCCATCTCGGGGGAGCGACGCAGCTTCTCTTTGGCATCACAGGCACGCGCTGGCGTGAGCAACCCGCCTTTCGCGCTCTCCAGACCTCGGCGTGGCGCAGCCCGCTGGAATCTGAGCGACCTGCGAATTGGGATAAGATCGAGAGTGGTTGCTACTGGTGATGGCTATATCGACCGACTTCCTCGATCGCATCCGTCGGGATTATGTGAATGCCGACCGCTTCATTGCGCTCTGCGATCATGTTTTCTGGCAGGATAGTTTTGGAACGCGTGCGCCGGATTTCCGGTTCGCGGGAGGGCAGGCCGTCTTCTGCAAGATCGACCGTATTTGGGAGTGCTTCGGGCGCCTCGTGCGGACGAATCGACGGGTGGTGCTGGTGACAGGCCAGGGAGACCATCCTATTGATGCCAAACGTCTCGGAGAGGCTCCGGCCAACATCCATGCATGGTTTGGTAGCAATGCTCTCGTGGATGATGCCCGGGTGCGTCCTCTTCCTCTTGGCCTCGGAGCACAGGACAGCTCTGTCACTCTGCGCGCCTGCGATATCGCAGCCGGACTGGAGGACGATCGACCGAGGGAAAAATGGCTCTACGTGAATTTTCGTCCCGATACCAATCCACAGGTCCGGCGGCCGGTATACGAAAGATTTCAGCGGCTTTCGTCGGAGGACTGGGTGACATTTCACCCCCCCGCGGAGCATGGAGATAATGGTGCATATCTTGATGCGCTGCTCACTCATCGCTTTGTACTGAGTCCGCCCGGCAACGGTATCGACACCCACCGTATGTGGGAGGCGCTCTATGCGGGGGCGATTCCCATTGTATTGAGATCACCGGCCATGCGGGCCTTTACCGTATTGCCGATTCTCTTTGTCGATGATTATTCGGAAATCACGCCGGATCGGCTGCGCCAGGAGGAGTCGCGAATCCGAAACGCGTCATGGAATCTCGATGCTCTCTTTCTGCCCTATTGGCGGGAGCAGGTGTTCGCTGCCCGCGCCGCCATTAGCGGACGTCCGCGCTTGGGCGCACTCGAGTGGCTCCCATCGTTCGGGCGGGCATTTGCCCGTCGCTTTTTGAAGACCAGATGAAGCCTGCGCCCTTGATCTTCATTCATTACGGCGATGCCTCCTATCTCGGGCATGTTCTCCGTACGGCCCGGCTGACAAATCCGGAGAAGCGCATCGTGCTGCTGGGAGATGCGGCAAACCGA